>Ga0190303_1000018_pt1 | contig 72747 bp, 59 predicted proteins | sample 48700701_MG_FD_161672 | JGI IMG/M metagenome (GOLD analysis project Ga0190303, IMG submission 161672) | Hydrothermal vent sediment bacterial communities from Southern Trench, Guaymas Basin, Mexico - 4870-07-0-1_MG | ecosystem: Environmental > Aquatic > Marine > Hydrothermal vents > Sediment ... | reverse complement strand
TTTATATTGGTTTATGAAATAACAAATTGTTAATGACTTCAAAATTATTCTTTTGTAAAAGGCCTGTAAAAATAGATCTTCCCATTAGTAATATTTGATAGTTTTAGTTCGCTAATACCTACTTTACGGCCAGAGAATTGAGTGTTCTGGTGTGCTATTTCGTAATATCCTTTACCGAGAACATTATATACAATAGCGGTGTGATGTTTCATCTTTTCGGTATAAATAGTATTTCCTTTTTGGTATTTAATAATAACATTCTCGAATTGAATTATATCACCCGGAAAGATTGTGTCTTTTTGTGGAAAAATTCTTTTTCCGTATTTATATTGTCCATCCCAATTTGCATTAACTTTTATTAATGCTTGATTTGCTAAATCCCAACATTCACCCCTGTCAACTTTTTTCCCGATTACTGTTTCAACATAACTAATAATAGTTTTGTTTATAGAAGGTATGTTTTTTAGTAATATAGTTTGTTTAGGTAATTCTTCAATTTTTTTTGTTGGTACAGGTCGATAAAAGTAAATTTTCCCATTAGTAATGGTCGATAGTTTTAATTCGCTAATACCTACTTTATGGCCAGAAAATTGAGTGTTCTGGTGTGCTATTTCGTAATATCCTTTACCGAGAACATTATATACAATAGCGGTGTGATGTTTCATCTTTTCGGTATAAATAGTATTTCCTTTTTGGTATTTAATAATAACATTCTCGAATTGAATTATATCACCCGGAAAGATTGTGTCTTTTTGTGGAAAAATTCTTTTTCCATATTTATATTGTCCATCCCAATTTGCATTAACTTTTATTAATGCTTGATTTGCTAAATCCCAACATTCACCTCTGTCAACTTGTTTGCCAATTACCGATTCAACATAACTAATTATTGTTTTGTTAATTGCCGGGATATTCTTTTGTGCTGTACTATGATTTGTTTGAAGTAAGACAAAAAACGAAATTGTTAAAATAGAATTTAATATTTTCATTTTTAATTTATTTTGACCTTAAGGTTTGTAAAGCCTTAAGGTCTGAATTGTTAATCATTAGAAATCGAAATATTCCCTTTTCCTTTAATTGTAATATTTCCTATATGACAGGCATCGGTAATATTGTTTTTCTTTAATTCGTTTATAATTTTATCTTTTTTGTCGAAAGGAACAGTAAATAATAATCCTCCGGCTGTTTGTGCATCACATAAAAGAATTTTCGATGGTTCTGTAATAGTATTATCCCAATCGAGATAGTCGTGTAAATATTCCAAATTATTTTTCGATCCTCCCGGATAAATATTTGCTGCAACAAAATCTATAGCTTCAGGAATAACAGGAATTTTACTAAAATGAATCTCAGCATTTACATTGCTCCCTTTGGTTATTTCTTTTAAATGTCCTAGTAAGCCAAATCCTGTAACATCGGTGCAGGCATGTACATCGAATTTTGAAATAACTTCGGCCGATGTTTTATTTAATGTTGTCATTAATTGTATTGCATAGTCTTCTGTTTTTTTGTCTGCTATACCTTTTTTTATTGCCGACGAGATAATACCTACACCAATTGGTTTAGTTAATATTATAGCATCTCCTTCTTTTGCATTTGCATTCGACAATATTTTGTCGGGATGCACAATTCCACTAACTACCATCCCGTATTTTGGTTCAGGATCTTCAATTGAGTGACCACCAAGAATACTAATTCCCGCTTCTGTTGCTTTGTCTTGTGCTCCTTTTAATATTTGTTTTAGAACTTCCATTGGCAGTCTGTTTGTAGGAAATCCAACAATATTTAATGCAAAAATTGGTTTTGCTCCCATAGCATAAACATCGCTAAGTGCATTTGTTGCAGCAATTGCCCCAAAATGATATGGGTCATCAACAATAGGAGTAAAGAAATCGAGTGTCTGCACTAGTGCTGTTTCTTCGTTTATTTTATATACGGCAGCGTCATCGGCAGTTTTTGTGTCGATAAGAATATTTTTATCTATAGAAATAGGTAAATCAGAAAGGATTTTTTCTAAATCTTGTGGTTTTATTTTGCAAGCGCATCCGCCGCCTTGAGTGTATTTTGTTAATTTTATTTCCATGTTATTTTCAATTTGTTTTATTGGTGAATTATCGACAGAAGGTCGTAATTTATTTACTGTTTCGTTAATTATTTCGGCAGCTTTTATTATTTCGTCTTTAGTAGTGTGTCTTCCTGTTGAGAACCGAATTGTTCCCATAGAAAAATCTATATTTAGTTTTATTGCCGAAAGCACCGATGAAACATCGATAGAATCGGTATGACAAGCAGCTCCGGCTGATGCTGCAATCCCATTTGCTTCTAGTTCGTTTAGAAGAATATTAGCTTCAATATTCGGGAAACTGATATTTAAAGTGTTTGCTAGTCTTTTGTTTTTATGTCCGTTGAGTTTTATTTCAGGCCAGTTATCGAGAAGTTTCTTGTGTAGTAAATCTCTCATTTCTTGCATATGAGAGATGTTTTTTTCTAAGTCGCGTTTAGCAATTTCGCAAGCTTTCCCTAATCCCGATATTTCTAGTACATTTTCGGTTCCTGCTCGCATGTTTAACTCATGATTGGCACCATGGATTAGTTTCTCCAGCTGTATTCCTTCGCGGATATATAAAGCTCCTATTCCTTTTGGGGCATATAGTTTATGACCGGCAATTGATAGAAGATCAACTCCAAGTTCTTGCACATCTGCCGGATGTTTACCAATAGATTGTGCGGCATCGGTATGAAAAATAATATTGTGTTTTTTAGCAATTTCCGATATTTCTTTAATTGGTTGTATGCTTCCTATCTCATTATTCGCATGCATTACACTAATAAGAATAGTTTCTGGTGTAATTGCATCTTCTAATTCTGTTAAGTTTATTATTCCATTCTCGTTTACAGGGATATATGAAATGTTAAATCCTTTTGTTTCAAGATATCTGCATACTTCTAGAACGGCAGGGTGTTCAATTGTTGAAGTTATAATATGATTTCCTTTTTGTTCGTTTTTATAGGCAATACCTTTTATGGCATAATTATTCGATTCTGTACCTCCACTTGTAAATATTATTTCGCTTGGCTTACAGTTTATTAGATTTGCTACTTGCTTTCTAGCTTTTTCAACTGTTTTTTTTGTTTCTATTCCATAACTGTGAGAACTAGATGGGTTTCCGAAATATTTATCTAAATATGGTTGCATCGCTTCTGCAACTTCTTTATCGATAGGTGTTGTTGCGTTATAATCGAGATATATATTCATTATTTGTAATGTTTGTTTTTATTAATTTGTGCGACACAAAAATATAAAAATGTTCCGGATTTTTTATACTATGGGCTAATTCTACTTTGACAGATTATGCTTTAACACAAAATCAACCTGTTTTTACCCTTGCTCCCTAAAGGGAACAGATTGATTTTTTAGCTTTCTCCCTTTAGGGTTAGGGGCAAAAAATTGAAAAATCTTAATTCTGTTTAATCTGTCAAAGTAAAATTAGTTATTTTTGAATAATAATTTTTTTAGTTAGATAGGTATCATTAATTGATAATCGAATATAATAAATACCACTTGATAATTTGGGAATATCGTTCCTTAACGAGATTATTCATGAAAAATAGGATGAAGATATACATGCAGATGAAATATTAAATGAGTTAAGAGATTTAATTATTTCATCATTACGACAAACAGGCGAAATGGGAGAAAGTCGCGACGGAATGGATTTGACAATTTGTATTATCGATAATGAGAAAAACATTAGAATATTCAGGAGCATATAATTCTTTATATTTAGTGCACAACAATGAACTTATCGATTGTAAGGTCGATAAAATGCCTGTTCAAAAGCAAATGCTAGATGAAAGAATAATAGAATGGATGGCAGGGTATTCTCAGATCGACGATATAATTGTTGCAGGTATAAAAATTAATTAGCTTGCTATTTTTTTTTCATATCATTAAAATGTTTACAATATTTTGATATTTCACATTCATCACATTTTGGTTTTCTGGCTAAACATATGTATCTACCATGAAGTATTAACCAGTGATGAGCAATAGGAATTAAATTAGCTGGAATATATTTTACTAGTTGTTTTTCAGAATCTAAAGGAGTTTTTGCAATAGTTAGTCCTAGCCTGTTTGCTACACGAAAAACATGAGTATCAACAGCCATTGTTGGTTTGTTGTATATTACCGAAGCAATAACATTTGCCGTTTTTCTTCCAACACCCGGAAGTTTCTGAAGTTCGTTAATATCGGATGGTACAATATTATTAAAATCATTAGTTAGCATAGTCGCCATTCCTAATAAATGTTTTGCTTTATTGTTTGGATACGAACAAGTTCTGATAAAAGAAAAAATATCTTCAACACTTGCCTTCGACATTAAATTTGCAGTAGGAAATTTTGTTAAAAGCTTTGGAGTTATCAGATTTACTCTTTTGTCGGTGCATTGTGCACTTAAGATTACTGCAACTAATAGTTCGAATGCATTATTGTATTTTAGTTCTGTTTCGGCAACAGGCTTATTTTCTACAAAGTATTTAATTATGTTTTCGTATCGTTCTTTAATATTCATATTTCTCAAAGATATTAATTAAAATTACGAATTACGAATTACGAATATCAAGTTACCTTCAAAGAGAATATAACAATATAATAATTTAGTAAATAATCAAATTCATAAATTCGAAAATATCTCAATCATTTACTTAGTTTTGCATTTAAATAAAATTGCAAAATATTAAATAATGATAAGTTACATTCAAGTTGAGAATTTAAAAAAATCGTTTGGCGATTTAGTATTGTTCGAGAATATTAGTTTTGGAATTTCGAAAGACCAAAAGATTGCGTTAATCGCTAAAAATGGGACAGGTAAAACTACCTTATTAAATATTATTGCAGGATTAGATTCTTCTGACGAAGGAAAGATTACTTTCAGACGAGATATACGATTAGGATTTCTACAACAAAATCCACCATTAAACGAAAAAAATACGGTATTCGAAGAAATTTATAAATCGTCGAATAATGTTATCGATACAGTTAAAGCATATAATAGCGCTATAGAATCGGAAAATAAAGACGATTTGCAAAGGGCTATGGAAGATATGGATAGATTGAATGCCTGGGATTATGAAGTGAAAATAAAGCAGATTTTAACACGATTAAAAATTGATAAATTCGACCGGAAGATTGCAACTCTTTCGGGGGGAGAGAAAAAACGTGTTGCTTTAGCAAATATTCTTATCGACGAACCCGATGTATTAATACTCGACGAGCCTACGAATCATCTAGATGTTGAAATGATAGAGTGGTTAGAGATGTATTTAAAAAATACAAAAATTACCTTATTTATGGTTACTCACGATAGATATTTTCTCGATAGAGTTTGTAACGAAATTATTGAGATGGATCAGTCGCAGATATTTCAATATAATGGTAATTATTCATATTTCTTAAGAAAAAGAGCCGAAAGAATACATTCTAAGGAGCTAGAAGTTGGTAAAGCAAAAAATCTCTTACGAAAAGAAGAAGAATGGATGCGCCGAATGCCAAAAGCAAGAGGAACAAAGGCTAAATACAGAAAGGATAATTATTATAACCTTAAAGATGTTGCTTCGCAAAAACGTACAGAGAATAAATTAGAGATAAATGTTCAGGGACATCGCTTAGGAAAGAAAATTATTGACGTAGAAAAAATAAATAAATCTTTCGGTGATTTAAAACTGTTAGATGATTTCTCGTACAAATTTGCTAAAAACGAAAAAATAGGAATTGTTGGTAAAAATGGAGCCGGAAAGTCAACATTTTTGAATTTAATTACTAATAAAATAGAACCCGATTCGGGAAGTATTGAAGTTGGAGAAACTGTTGTTTTTGGATATTATACTCAACAAGGAATAAAATTTGATGATAATCAGCGTGTTATAGATGTGGCTAAGGAAATTGCAGATGTGGTAAGCTTAGGCGATGGTCGAGAAATGTCGGTTAAAGAGTTTCTGAATTATTTTTTATTCCCTTACGATATGCATTATAATAGGGTAGAGAAACTCAGTGGTGGTGAGAAAAGAAGGCTTTATCTTATGACTGTTCTTATGAAGAAACCTAATTTTTTGATTCTTGATGAGCCAACAAACGATTTAGATATTATGACTCTGGGAGTGCTGGAAAGTTATCTTGTTACTTTTGGTGGTTGTGTAATTGTTGTTTCTCACGATAGATTTTTTATGGATCAGGTTGTCGATCATCTTTTTGTGTTTAAAGGAAATGGCGAAGTAAAAGATTTCCCGGGTAATTATTCTCAATATCGCGAAAGCATTACAACTCTTGAGAAAGACGAGAGTAAGAAAGCATTGAAGCCCAAGAAGGAGAAGCCTAAGAATACTGAGCAAGCTAAGAAAAAACTATCGTATAAAGAGAAATGTGAGTACGAATTGTTAGAGAAAGAGATTGAAGAACTCGAAAACGAAAAATTATTACTCGAAACGGAAATTAGTAGCGGGGAATTAAAATCGGATGATTTAAACGAAAAATCAGCAAGAATAGGGAAGATAATAAAACTTTTAGATATGAAATCGGACCGTTGGTTAGAGTTAGGCGAATTTGTTTAACGATATTCTTGTGTGTCAGAGATTTAATCCTTATTTTAGATGCAGTTTGTTTTGTTGAAAAATTGATTCTATAATAATAAATTTATGAACAGTTTCGGAAGAATTTTTAGAATAAATATTTTTGGAGAATCGCATGGAGATTCTTTAGGTGTTATTATTGATGATTGTCCTGCCGGATTAGATTTAGATATTAATGATTTCATGCCTGATTTATCTCGACGAAAATCGGGTGATGAGGGAACAACTCAGCGAATAGAAAATGATATACCTCAAATCTTAAGCGGAGTATTTAATAATAAAACTACAGGTGCTCCAATAACTATTGTTTTTGAAAATAGCAATGTGCGCTCTAACGATTATAATAAACAAATAGATATTCCCAGACCCGGACATGCCGATTTTACTGCAAGGGGAAAATATGGAAATAATAACGATTATCGTGGCGGTGGACATTTCTCCGGACGTTTAACAGTAGGATTAGTTGCGGCAGGTGTTATTGCAAAAAAACTTCTTAAAGATATAAGTATTAGTGCTAAAATTACTCAAATAGGAGGAACAAAAGATTACAAAGAGATACTTAAAACAGCAATAAACGAAAACGATTCTGTAGGTGGTATTATAGAATGTACTGTAAAGAATATTCCTGTTGGTTTAGGAGAACCATTTTTCGATTCTATTGAGTCGGTAATTAGTCATGCAATATTTTCTATTCCCGGAATAAAAGCAATTGAGTTTGGTGCAGGATTCGAATCAGCAACCATGAAAGGAAGCGAATGTAACGATAGAATTGTAGATGTTATCGGCAAAACTGCAACGAATAATTCTGGTGGTATTAATGGAGGAATTGCAAATGGGAATAATATAGTTTTTCGTGTTGCTGTTAAACCTACATCGAGTATTGGGAAAAAACAAGAAACAATTAATCTAAGAACTCAACAAATTGACAGTCTTGAGATTAAAGGACGACATGATGCTTGCATTGCATTAAGAATGCCTGTAATTATAGAAGCCGTAACAGCTATTGTTTTTGCAGACTTGATGATGCTCGAAAATAAAATAAATAGAGTTATAAAGTAATTTAAAATGTTATTGTTTTTATTGCTTCGAATTTTATTTCAAGAATGGTTTTTGTTTTTTTAGTTATTTTAAACCTGTCATCAATACGCATATTTATTATCCATACAATTTTATTCGACGATTCTAATATCCATGTATTTTCTTTATCGTAAAGCGAAAGTTTATTATCGATAAAAAAATCGCTTACCTTTTTAAGATTATTCATTCCTAAAGGCATAAAATAATCGCCTTGTTGCCATTTTCTTACTATAAGTGGATATTCAATTTTATCGGCATCTAAATAAGCTGTATTTAATTCTTCTGAGAATTTAAAATCTTTTTCTTTTGAGTAGCTATTTAAACTAAGTTTTATAGGAGAAAAAATATTATTCTCATCTTTGTCGATATATGCTTTACTAAATTTATGTTCAGTATTTTTTTCGATAATTAGAAATTTTCTATCTCGTAGTAAATTATGTGTTGATGATTCGAAAATTTTACCCGATGTGTTATTTAACGACAAAATGATGTTAGATATTTGTTGAGTGTTAAAATTATATGGCGACAAAAATTCGTGCAAATATGTTTCTATTGACGATAGTTTTAATAATTTCTCAACAGATAAATATATTTTATCTTCAGATGAGGATATAATTTCGTTTTTAGTGTTTTCTATTTTCGATAAGTATATATCTTCTACTTGCGAAAGTCGTGATATTGTTTCGATAATAGTATTTTTGAAATTTATATTTATCTCTTCGAAAGATGGAATAATATTATGACGGATTTTATTTCTACTGTATTTTGTCGATATGTTTGAAGAGTCTTCTCTAAATAAGTAATTTTTCTGTGAACAAAAAGATGTAATTTCTTTTCGCGATGCAAATAATAATGGTCGTATAATATTATTGCTTTTTGCTTTAATTCCGGTTAATCCTTTAATCCCGGTGCCACGAGTAAGGTTAATTATAAATGTCTCGACAACATCGTCCATATTATGTGCTATGGCTATGTAATCGAAATTATTTTCTAAACGAATCTTCTCGAACCAGTTATACCTTAAATCGCGTGCAGCCATTTGTATAGATATTCCATTTTCTTTTGCATATTTTTTAGTGTCGAAATTTATAGAGTAAAAAGGAATATTATTTGTTTTTACAATATGGGTAACAAATTCTTCGTCGCCATTTGCTTCATCGCCACGTAAATTAAAATTACAATGAGCCACTGACATATTAAACCCCGAATTTTTTAAAAGATGAAACAAGCAAATAGAATCTATTCCTCCACTTAAACCTAAAAGTATTTTGCTGTCTTTATTACAAAGTTTATTATCGGAAATGAAATTTAAAAATTTGTTTTGCATTATAAGTATAAATATTTATGATTTATTTTTTGTCATGTCAAGTTTAATCGAGACATCTGTTTTTGAAAGGTATAAAATTAAAAAACAAATTTCAATTTTAAATTATTTGTTAATCATTAACAATTATTTAAAGCTTTTATCATAGCTTTTGCTTTTAGCATGCATTCATCATATTCGTTTGCAGGTACCGATAAATTAGTAATTGCTCCACCTACCATAAACGATAAATGTTCTGTTTCTAAATCGTATAGCATACTACGAATTATTACATTAAAATCAAAATCTTTATCGGGAGTAATATATCCTATAGCTCCGGAATATAGTCCTCGTTTAGTGTCTTCGTATTTCTCAATTATCTTCATTGCTATTACTTTTGGAGCTCCGGTCATCGAGCCCATAGGAAAAGCATTTTTAATTATATCTATATAATTTACTCCGGGTTTTATTTCAGAACTAATTGTCGATATCATTTGATGTACTTGCTCGAAAGAATAAATGCCACATAGCTCATCGACCTTAACACTGCCTTTTTTAGCAGTGCGCGATAAGTCATTCCTTACAAGGTCAACAATCATAGTATTTTCAGCTCTTTCTTTCTTGTCGTTTTTTAGAGTGTTTATTAGTTCATTATCTTCTTTAGCATTATTTCCGCGCTTAATTGTACCTTTTATTGGCTGAGAAATTATTTTGTTGCCTTCTTTTTTAATAAACCTTTCGGGACTGGCAGATATCAAGTATTTGTTGCTAAACTTGCCATAACACGAAAAAGGAGTAGGTGATATATTGTTTAGTTTTAAATAAGTGTAAATAGGGTTAATCTTTCCTTTTCCATAAAATTCCTGACAGAAATTTACTTCATAAATATCGCCTCTTTGTATATGTTTATTTAAATTAGTTATTGTTTCTAGATATTTCTCTTTAGTAAGTTTTGGGCTTATTTCAATTTTGTTGTGTTTGTAGTTTGTGCTAATTTCTGTGTTTTGTATTTTGTTTATAAGGTTTTCAATTTCAGAATTATCCGATATTTCCGGTAAGTATTCAAGAAATACTTCATTGTTTATGCAGTAAATTACATATTTGGGAACAAAAAAATGTAATGCCGGAAATTTTATGTTATCACTATTTTTCGATGACAAATTCTCTACTTCGTTTTTTAAATCGTAAGTGAAATAGCCAAAAAGCCAATCTTTGTTATTCGAATCAAATGCTTTTAATTTTGAGAAACCTTCTGTGTCGTTTGTTATTATATTGTTTATGCTTCCAAGAGCCGCAATAAAATCGTAATTGTTATTTGTAAATTTTGATGATTGTATATCATTAAAGTTATTGCTATTTAAGAATACAAATATCGGTAATTTATCTCCGTGTATTAGGATTTGATTTTTTAATTTCTCTAGTGATTGATATTGTATTTTAAGAGTTTTTCTCATACTACAAAGATAAAAAAAGCTGTTTCATAAACGAAACAGCTTTTTAAATAATTTATCTTTCTTGTTTAGCTTATAATCCAAGAACAGTTTTTCCTTGTTTAAATCTAATATCTCTAGGAATACCTAAAGCATTTATTCTATCTAAATCTTTTTGTAATTCTTCTTTTATTCTTCCATCTTTTTCTATCCATGCTTTGGCAGTTTCAATATCTCCATCGCCTTGGATAACAATTATTTTATTAGCTAATTCTTTAGCAGCAGATTTCATTTTCTCGAAATTTACTTTATATGTTCCTGTTTCAGGATTTCTTGTAAAAGCTCCTTTCTCTTCGAAATAATAAAATCTCATCATATTTGCTTTACCATGAGAGCTGGCAACACCAAATCTCGACGATCTGAAAATACTTGTCATAAATGTTACATAATAATCCATAAGATCTACTTCGCCAAGTTCACCTTGCTCGTATAAATAAGTTATTATGTTTAAGGCTAGTATGTCGGCTTTTCCTTCTTCTATTGAAGTATAAGAGCTTTTTAAAGCATCTCTAACAGTAGTATTTTTATCGTTAACAAGGTAGCTTAATCCTAATCCGTGACCTACTTCATGAAACATAACACATGAGAAAAATGCATCGAATGAAACATTTTTTCTTTGCGATTCGTCGATAAGTACATTAGAGATAGGAACAATAATTTTGTCGAACTTAGCTTTCATAGCATTTTTAAGTTGTAATTTTCTCGAACCTTTCGTATTTCTAACAATCTCGTCGTTAGGAAGGTTAATAGCGATTGTTTTGCTACCGGCATTACAGTCGCCTTGGTAAAATACAACATCATATGCGTTTAATTGATTTCCTGATACTCCGGGTGTTTCAGCTTTGTATTTATCAGCTACAGGAAGCATTTTTTGAAGATCGGGTAATAATGAAGTATATTTTGCTAATTTCTCGCTCCATTCTTTATCTTTTATTAAGATAAACGATTCGTGTGCAGCTTTGTAACCATATAAGGCATCTTCGTAATTTTCTATTGGTCCAACAACAAAATCAATCATATTGTCTGTCATCTCTAACCAGGCAAAATCACTTTCTCTATAATTGTCGGTTAATAGCGCTTCTACTCTAAGTTCAAGATATTTTTTAAAGCCTGTATCTTCTGCTAATTCTGCAGCTTTTTTTATTAATTCTGCAGCTTTATTTGTTTCTTCTTTAAAAGCCTCGTGATATGGTATTACTTGAAGATTACCATTCTCATCTCTTTTTATAATAGTATAAAGACTAGTTTTGTCTTCGTTATCAAGAGCAGAAAATTCTTCTTCTGTCATATCTGTTGGATAAAAATTTGCTCCGGCAGGCTTTGCTCCAAAACCATCTATAAACGCAGTATTATTATTTAAACGTTCCCATGGACCATAATTTATAATAGCAAATTCTTTTGCTGCTTCGCATTTAATGCTATCTAATAATTCTGATTTATTCCCGTATGCTTCTTGCCAGTATATATCGTTCATAATTTTTGCAGCATCGAAAAGATATCCTAACATCTCTTTTTGATTAGCAGATAAAGCACTAATGTCTGAAGTTAATTCTACTTCGGCAAATTCATTTACTTTTTTTTGCATCTCAGATAATTCTTCTTTGGGTTGTTGTGTACAATTGCTTAAAATTAAAGCACTTGCAATAATTAATGATAATGATAAAATTTTCCGCATAATATAATTGTTTAAATTGTATATAATATAATTAGTAAGAATGGTGCAATTTAACAAGAATCGATAAAAATTCCTAACCTAACAATTATATATGGAACAATAATTTTGATAATTTTTACAATAGATATAAAAAAAAGATGCTGTCGAAGTAATCGACAGCATCTGCTAATAGTTATAAAATAATTAGAATTAATTTATCGGACTAAGTACTATTTCTATTTCGTTTTCTTGTCCGAGTAATTTTTTTGCAGCTTTTTGAACATCTTTAACAGTAATTTTGTTTACTAAGTCTTCGAAATTATCTTTAATAAGAATATTTTCGTTATGAATAGCATTATGTTCTAAAGCATTAAGCCAATATTTATTTTCTTTAAGATTTTCTTGTCTGGTTTTTAAGAAATATTCTGTTGCCTTATGTAAATCTGTTTCGCTTGGTCCTTCGTTAATAAGTTTTGTAACTTCTTTGTAAATAATGTTTGTTAACATTTCTTGTTTCTTAGGATCGCAATCGAATTGCATATTTAATTGAAAGCTTTCTACAGGAAATTCACTTGTTGAATTCCAAACGCCAACACCATATGCTCCACCTTCTTCTTCTCGAATAGTTTCTGTATATCTTAATTGTAGTATATGAGTTATTGTTTTTAACATTAAACGATTATAATAGTCGTAATTCATTTCTCCATTGAAATCAACAAAAACGCTGCTTTTTGCCACAGCTAAATCTTTTAATATTTTTTGTTTAACAATTCCTTTTGGAGGTCTTACATTATTATCTTTCCAGCTTTCTTTTCTGTTTATCGATGGAATACTACCGAGATAAGTTTCGATTAATGGTTTTGCTTTTTCGGCGTTAATATTTCCGGTAAAAATAAATGTAAAATCAGAAGCATCTTTAAAACGGTCGGAATAGATATTTTTAATAGTTTCAAATTCCACTTTATTTAATAATTCGGTATTAAATGGTTGTTTTCTAGGATTACGATTTGTTAATATATAAGAAATAGAATCTCTAAAGATAGAATTTGGGTCGGAAGATTTATTTGCCAAATAAGCTTTTATTCTGCTCATATAGGCATTACATGCAGTTTCGTCGAATCTGGGATTTGTAAAATACATGTTTGTAAGTTGTAATAAAGTTTCAAAATCTTCGGGTGAAGAGTTTCCGCTAAATCCTTCAGTATTTTCAGAAAGATAAGGATGTATACTAACAACTTTTCCAGATAGCATTTTTTGTAGTTCAATAGAATTAAAATCTCCTATACCACTCATGTCAATAATTGTTCCGGTCATAAGTGCCGAAGGAATATCTTCTACAGGTAGAACAGAACTTCCGCCAAAACTAAATCCTGAAAACAGAATTTCATCTTCTTTGAAATTTGTTTCTTTAATTATTATTTTTAGACCATTAGAAAGTACCCACTCAGTTGTTCCTAACTCATCGTTTTTATTTTCGCTAACAACTTTTCCGGCTTTTGGTAATACCGACATTAAAGGTTTATTCGAAACTTTGTCGACATAAGGTTTAATATCCGATTGCTTTACTTTGTCGATAATATTTAGAACTTCATCTTTTGTAGGTATATTAATTCCTTCTTTTTCCGGTCCGGTAACTGTTACTACCATATTTTTATCAGTAATCCATTTCTTTGCAAGAGCATTAATGTCAGATAATTTGATAGTTGGAAGTTGAGTTTTTACAAAATTGTATTCAAATTCTATTCCTGTAACAGGTTCATTTGTTAGAAAGTTAGAGAAGTATTCCCATACATAACTGCTGTTTTTTTGTTTCTCTCTATCTTTATATTGTTTTTCAAGATTTCTTAGTAGTTCAGCTTTTGTTCGTTCAAGTTCTGTAGCTGTAAAGCCGTGTCTTTTAACTCTTTCGTTTTCTGTTACAATAGCAGTTATTCCTGCAGGGATATTGTCATTTTTTGCTCCTACAATCGATAAATATGCATCTTTCGATCTAACCATACTTCCGTATTGAGAAAAACCATAAATAAATGGAGGATTTTCTTTTTGAGTTAATTCGTTTAATCTTTTATTTATCATATTGTTATATAGTTGGTGCATTATCTTAGTATATACATAATTAAGATTTTTACTTTCAGCCGGAACTATATTGTGTTTGTAGTAAAGAGTGATTCTTGTATTTTGCGATTCTTTATCGGTAGCTATTCCAACTAGTGGTTCGTCGTTATCCGGAATTTCAAATACAGGCCTTGCAGGTGCATCTTTCTTAACAGGAATGTCAGAAAATAATTTCTTTACTTTTGCTTCAATAACATCAGGATCAAAATCGCCAACAATAACAATTGCTTGAAGGTCGGGTCTGTACCATTTATGATAGAAACCTCTCATTGTTTCGTATTCGCAGTTATCAATAACGTCGAGTTTCCCAATAACATCGCGTTCTGCATATTTCGAACCTTTATAAAGAATAGGGGCAAGAGCTTTGCTTGTTCTGAAATTTGCTGTTCTTCTGGTTCTCCATTCTTCGTGAATAACGCCACGCTCAGCATCTATTTCTTCATCGTCGAAAGATACATAATTTGACCAGTCGTGTAATATTAATAACGAAGAATCGATTATTCCTTCGCGAATAACAGGAACATTTGATAAATTGTATGCAGTAACATCGGTTCCGGTAAATGCATTAACGTTATGACCGAATTTTACACCAATCTCTTCTAAAAAATTTAAAACTCCTTTTTTAGGATAGTTTTTTGTTCCATTAAAAGCCATGTGCTCGCAAAAATGAGCTAAGCCATCTTCTTTATCGTTTTCTAATATTGCTCCTACATTATGAATAATGTAAAATTCGGCTCTTTTTTCAGGAATTATATTTTGTTTAATATAATATGTCATTCCATTTTCTAATTTACCGTAACGTAAACTAGGGTCGAGAGGGGCAGGCTTGTTAAGATCTGTCTTTTGAGCATATCCTTTACTTAATAAAAGAATGCTTAAAATTAAAATACTAGTTAATACTTTTGTTTTTCTCATAATAATAATTGTTTTTAGTGTTATTTCTTGTTTTTTATGTTATTTGATGAATATAATAATTTCAGAATTTAGCATTAATTGTGCCAAAAAATATAATAACGTATCAGATAATATTTTATTATTTATTACCTTATATTTTGATTTAATTGTTATGTGCGATTTCGAACAATTTATGTACGGTTTTATAACTTAAAAGAAATTAATTAAGCTTATATTAATCGTATTTATTAAGTTCTCCTTTATTAATTTTTGTTCCCTTTTTTATTTCAATTAATTCTACATCGAAAATAGTTGAAGTATATGGAGGAATAATTCCTGTTGACGAGCCTGTTTCTCCGAATGCAAGTTCCGATGGAATAATAAATAATGAATGTTCGCCTTCGCGCATACGACCAATAGCTTCTTCAAGCCCGTTTACAACTTGCCATTTTTTACCATATACAAATTGAAACGCTTGATTTCTGCGTTTTGTTGAGTCGAAAAATTTACCATTAAGAAATTTTCCTTCATAATCTACTGTTACAGTATCGCCTAATTCTACAATTTTATTATTTCCTTTGTTTATTATTATATGATATAATCCCGATTTTGTTGGAGTTTTATTAATTTCTTTATTATCAATAAATTGTTGTAATAGAACTTTTTCGTAATCACCAAAATCTTCAATCCACGATAAAAAAGCTTCTTTTTCTTTAATAAATTCTTTTTCGGTTTGTATTTCAATAATATCGATTGTTATTTTTATGTTATCATCAGCATTAAGAAATTGAGGTAATGTTGTTTCTAATGTTTTTGTAAAGAAATCTGATGCAGAAATTATAAATGTCGCTTCTTCTCCTTGCGATAACATTAGGAAACATTCATCGATAGATCCGGGAAATTTAGGTTCTGATATTTGTAATTTTCTTCTTCCGGTAAAGAAAAGAGAATCGTTAATTGTTTTATAACTTATATCTGCAGTAATGTAATCGCCGGCTTGAGCTTTCTGTGTGCTTTCTTCAAATTTTAATAATTTATAATAAATGCCGGTTCTGGTTTTTTTAAAACCCTCGTATTTCGAGAAATAATTACACGAACTAATTAAAATAACTGATACAATAAATAAAGAAATTTTCTTAAAAGATTTTAAATTTAGAATTTTTTCAATAATATTTTCCATAGCTTTATTTCGAATTAGTAATTATATTTTTCCTTTTTATTAATTCAATGTCGTAAATAATAGTTGCGCGAGCAGGTATTCTATTTTCATCACCAATTAATCCATATGCCAAATGTGGAGGAATAATAAATTTTGCTTTTGATGATTTATTTAAAAGTAATATTCCTTCTTCTAAACCCGATATTACTTCTCCTTTTCCAAGAATAAATATTTTTTCTTTTAAACTATCCGAAGAATAACAAATTGTTCCGTCTAGTAAAGAAACAGTATAATTCATTATTAAAGTATCTCCTTTTTTGCATTTATCATTATTCCCATTTTCGCTAATCATATACCATAATCCGCTTTTTGTTTCCAGCATATCAAGTTTATGTCTTTTAATGTAACTCTTTATATGCTCGTTATCTTTATTAACAAGATATTTGTTAATATTTATTATTGTTTTCTTATTTGGTTTTATAACTTTTTTAGGTTCTGTATTGTTGTTACAAGAACTTAAAATAATTATGAAAATTATAAAATATTTTGTTATTATCTTAATATTCATCCGATAATTCTGTTTTGTATTTTGGTAATAATGATTTGAATAAGTTTATTGTTTCAGATAAAGTTAATTTTGAATATCCTCCTGATGCATTTTTATGACCGCCACCATTAAAATTCTTGCTCGAAAAAATATTGGTTGGGAAATTTCCTGTCGAACGAAACGATATTTTTATTTGTTCATCGTTTTCTATAAAAATAGCTGAAAATTTAATGTCTTTTATCGATAAGGGAAGATTAACAAAACCTTCTGTATCGCCATTTTTAAAATTAAAGTCTTGTAATTCCTTTTTTGTAAGACTAATAAATGCTGTATGATACTCCGGAATAATTTCCATTTTTTTATGTAAACAATATCCATATAATTGCATTCGCGAACCCGAGAAATTATTATATAAATTTTCGTATATCTGATCTTTATTAATTTTTTTCTCTAAAAGTTTCGATACTACATAAAATGTATATGGTTGCGATGAATTATAAGTAAAACATCCTGTATCTGTCATTATTCCTGTATAAATACATTCTGCAATGGTTTTGTCAATAGTAATATTATCGTCGATTGCTTCAAGTACAGTGTAAATTAATTCTGCTGTAGAACTAACAGATGTGTCTGAAATTATGATGTTGGCAATATCTCCGGGGTTTGGATGGTGGTCGATAAGTATTTTTTTTGCTGTTGAGTTGCTTAATACTTCTTCCATGTTTTCTGTTCTGGAAAGATTATTAAAATCGAGAAAAAATATTAATTCAGATGAGTTTATAAGCTTTATTCCTGTATTTTTATTTGTAGAATAATGAATTATTTTATCACTTCCGGGCATCCAATTGTAGCACTCGGCATATTCGTTAGGCGAAATTATTGTTACTATCTTATTCCTTTTTATTAAATAATGATATAGTCCAAGTGCAGATCCTAGGGCATCTCCATCCGAATTATAATGCATAATAATTACAATGTTATTTTTATCTGTAATTAATTTATTTATTTCAGATATAGTTTGTTTAGCAATTTTATTCACAGTATATATATTTATTAAAATTCAAATATAAAATAATATGAGCAGATTATAAGTTAATAATAAAAATATTTATTAACTTGTGATGTATTATTAATACTTATTATAATGGATAAACAGATAACTTTTGCAATGATAAAACCTTATGCTTTTCATAAAAATTTTGTTGGAGGTATTTTGGCTATTATAAATAAAGCAGGTTTTAGAATTTCAGCAATCAAAACCGAAAAATTTACTAAGGGTCAAGCTCAAATGTTTTATGAAGTACATAAAGACAAACCATTTTTCGATAGCCTTGTAGAGTTTATGATATCGGGACCAATTGTAGCTATGATTTTAGAGAAAGATAATGCCGTAGAAGATTTTAGAAAACTTATAGGAAATACAAATCCCGAGAAAGCTGAAGAAGGAACAATAAGAAAAATGTTTGCCGATTCAATAGAGAAAAACGCTATTCATGGGTCAGATTCTATTGAGAATGCAACTCGAGAGTGTGATTTCTTTTTTGGAAAAAAAGATAGGTATTAATCTTCTATGTTGTAATCCAAATACTATTTAAGAATAATATCATCAATAATAGTTTCCTCGGCCATGCTATTAATTTTTGCAATTATTCCTTGTCGAATCATAAAGAGCTCGTTGCGAACAACAGAAGATTTTAAATGAACGTAAAGTACTCGGTTTTTTATGTATAAATCGGAAGTCATTTTAGCTATAGTCTTTCCAACAATATTGTCCCAATCATTTAAAATGCGAGTTTCTTTAATCTTGCTATCTAGTTTTAGTGCTTTTAGATATTCATTTATTACATCGCCGATTGATTGTGTGTTACTTTTTTTCATTTTTATGATAAAATAATTATGATGACTATTCTTGTATATTCCCGTTTTCTGTTATTGCAAAAATCTTGTATTTAATTGATATATCTTTAAGAAGAGTTTTTAATCTATCTTGACTGGTATCTGTTATAAATATTTGACCAAAATTGTTTTCACTTACTAAATTTATAATTTGTTTTACTCTTTGTACATCAAATTTATCAAAAATATCATCTAACAATAATATTGGTTTATAATTTATAATATTTTTAATGAAATCGAATTTTGCTAGTTTTAATGCAACAACTAGAGTTTTTTGTTGACCTTGAGAGCCTGCTTTTTTTACCGAATGCCCGAGTAAGTTTAAAACAATATCGTCTTTATGTATTCCTGTTGTGGTGTATTGAAGAATTCTGTCTCTCTCAATAGAGCTATTTAGTAAATCACGAAAATTATTTTCCGAAAGCTGAGATTTGTATTCTAAACTAACTTTTTCTGTATTGTTAGATATATGATTATAATATTTTTGAAATATAGGAATTAGTTTGTCAATAAAATCGTTTCGTTTTTCAAAAATACTTTCGCCTAAATTTATTAATTGCTCATTCCAAATTTCCAGAGAGTCTTTATCGAAGGAGTTATTTTTTGCAAAGATTTTTAATAATTTGTTTCTTTGAGTTAAAGCACGGTTGTAATTTATTATATCAGCAAGGTATTGTTTATCGTATTGCGAGATTACACCATTAATAAAATTTCGTCTTTCTTCGCTACCTCCTAAAAGTAAGATATTATCTGTTGGCGATATCATTACAATTGGAAGAAGTCCAATATGGTCGGCGAGTTTCTGATATTCCTTTTTGTTGCGTTTAAATTGTTTTTTGTGATTTCTTTTTATTCCGCAGTAAATATTTTCTTTTTTTTCTAAACGAGAATAATTTCCTTGAATGACAAAAAAATCATTCTCATACTTAATGTTTTGACTATCTATTGGATTAATGTAACTTTTACACATCGATAAATAGTATATGGCATCTAAAACATTGGTTTTCCCAACGCCATTTTTCCCAACAAAACAATTGATTTTTGATGAAAAATCAAGTTCTAATTGTTCGAAATTTTTAAAACTGATTACTGATAAATTTTTAAGATGCATAAAATTAATTTATGTGTATTTGCAAAAATCATTAAAATAATAAAAAATACCACAATTTATTGATAAATTTTATAAACAAATATTTTAATTATATAACAAAAAAGTTACATTTGCGTTCAGTTAAATTATAGAAATATAAATACAATAATATAATGAGTAAGAACAAGAAAAATCAGGCAGCTTCGGAACAGCTAGAAAATGTTGAGAATGCTTTAAGTAAAACAGAACACTATATTGAAGATAATCAGAAAAGTTTAATAATTATTGTTTTAGCAATAGTCGTTATTGTAGGTGGGTATTTTGCATATCAAAAAATTTATTTGCAACCGAAAGAAAACGAAGCTCATGCACAAATGTTTGTTGCAGAGCAATATTTTGCCAACGATTCTTTTAATTTAGCTATAAATGGCGATGGAAATTATTTAGGATTTATTGATATTGTTGATGAATTTAGTATGACAAAATCAGCTAATCTGGCTAATTACTATTTAGGAATTTCATATCTTAAATTAGGACAATACGAAGATGCTATTGAGTATCTTAAGCAATTTGAGACTGGCGATAAATTAATTGCCCCCATTGCTTATGGAGCTATTGGAGATGCTTATCTTGAGTTAGATAAAAAAGACGATGCATTGTCTTTTTACGAAAAAGCAGTTTATGAATCTGACAACGATTTTACCGCACCTTTATTTTTAATGAAAGTTGGTTTTGTTAACGAATTATTAGGAGAGTATAAAGATGCTTTAAAAGCATATGAAGAAATAGAAAATAACTATTCGGAAAGCAGAGAAGGTCGTCAGGTAGAAAAATATATTGCCAAGGTTAAAACATTAATGGCAAAATAAAATATTTAAAAATATTATTTTAAAAATCCTGAGTAATCAGGATTTTTTTTATTTAATATTGCGAATAATTCATAATAAAATAAATTTATCATGGCTACAAATCTTAAAAATTTATCGGATTACAATATTAAATCAGTGCCATCTGCTAAAGATATGGTTTTTGGTATTGTTACTTCAGAATGGAACGAAGATATTACTAAAACATTACAGAAAGGGGCATTTGAAACATTAATAAGGCACGGTGCTAAAGAAGAAAATATATTGCAAAAATATGTTCCCGGAAGTGTTGAATTGACATTGGGTGCTCAATTTATGTTAGAGAATACTGATGTTGACGCTGTAATTATTTTAGGTTGCGTAATTCAAGGGGAGACACCTCATTTCGATTATGTTTGTCAAAGTGTTACTCATGGTATGACAGAATTAAATATGGAGTATAATTCTCCGGTAATATTTGGTTTGTTAACTACCGATAATTTGCAACAAGCAATAGATCGCTCGGGAGGGAAACATGGAAATAAAGGAACCGAAGCTGCAATTACCGCTATAAAAATGGTGCAATTAAAAAACGAAATGCAAGAAATGGATTAGATATTAAAAAAAGAATTCTCTAATTGTTTAATTATCAAAAACATTAGTGTAAATAGGGAGTTCGGAGCAAAAAAAATGATAATATTTATTGCATTTTAGTTTGATTTAAAGATATAATTTATATTTTTGCAAGGCTTTTGAAAACAAAGCATATTCTTTAAAAGAATGCCGATGTAGCTCAGTTGGCTAGAGCAGCTGATTTGTAATCAGCAGGTCGGGGGTTCGAGCCCCTCCATCGGCTCTTTAATTTACATATTGTTTGGGGAGATACCAAAGTGGCCAACTGGGGCAGACTGTAACTCTGCTGGCGTACGCCTTCGTAGGTTCGAATCCTGCTCTCCCCACAAACAAAATATTAGCGGGAGTAGCTCAGTTGGTAGAGCATCAGCCTTCCAAGCTGAGGGTCGCGGATTCGAGTTCCGTCTCCCGCTCAAAAAGAGATTGTCAGGTTTTGATAATCTCTTTTTTTATTTCCCTTTTGTCTCGTCCTGAAATAAGGCTTATTTGACTTTTCCGGTGGAATAATTTTTTCTAAGCATAAATTTAAAAAGTAATCCGATATTATGGATTTCTTAAATTAGTTGTGGGGAAATTATTTACTATATGAAATATTCAAAAAAAATTGCTCATCTATATATAATTAATATTTTGCACATTCTTTACCAATATCAATATTGGCATGGACAGAAAAGTATGTAGAATAATTGTAGGAATGTGATTAAAAATCGGAACAATATTTTTTTCTTAACAAAATGGCTTTTTTGTTTCCATATCGAATAGCTTTTTTAAGATTAGAACATGCCTTTTGTTTATTATTGTTTTTTATTTGAGATATTGCTAATTTGTAATATGTATCTGCATTGCGGGGATTAATATCTAAGTCCATTGAATAATCTTTCGATGCGTAGTTATACATTTGCGTTTGCATATATGTATCGGCTCTTAAAATGTAGAATTTAGCATTAGCTTTATTCATATTAATTAATTTATTAAGAATTCGAAGAGTAGAAATATAATTCTTGTTTTTATATGATAACTGTGCATTAATAAAATTAATTTCTTGATTGTTCTGTAGATATTCTAATATAAAATCGACATCTTTTTGAGCTTTTTCTATTTCATTGGTTTTAATATATTCGTTGGCTCTATACTTATATAATTCAAAATTTTCGGGTGTTATATAAATAAGTTTATTATAATCGGAAATTGCTAATTTTGATTTGCCGAGTTTAGAATAAATCCGTGCTCGTTTTATAAGATAATTCTTATTGAAACGAATTTCAAGGGCTTTGTTGATGTCTTCAAGTGCTTGTGTGTATTTGTTTTCTTTAGTTAATATATATGTTCTTAGAGCAAATATTTCAGCATTGTTTTTTTTTGTAAATATTAATTCGTTAGTGATTTTTAGTGCTGAGTTATAATTTTTAAGGTCTAAAAAATCAATAATATTTTTAATTGAAGAAATATATTGTTTACTCCATTTTTGTTGCAATAAAGATTCCCAATCTTCTGTGTAATGAATTTTTGTAAAATTTGAATCTAATAATAAATTAACTAAGGATAAATGATTTGAGCTAACTAAATATTTGTTTAAATAATTTATAGCTGCTAAATAATTATTTTGTTTCATAAAAATTTTTGCAAGTTGATAATGTGCAATATTATGTTTTAATTTATTTGCATTAATACAATCTTGCGATGCTTTTTCGTAATTGTTTTGTAGAAGATATATTTTGCTTCGTAAAACTAAATAATCTGCATTATTGTTATTGTCTATTAATTTCGAAAGAGAAATTATAGCATCATTATAATTGTTATTGTAAATAGAAGCATGGGTACTTAAAAATAATTCATTATTATCTTGAGCCGATAGTTGTGTCGGGAGTATTACGATAAGAATGATTAATATTTTTATTTTGCTTAACATTTATTCTATGGGTATTATAGTATTTGTATTTTCTGTATATACATGTATAAACCCAACAAGGTTTCTAACTTCCAGTCCGCTAATTCTTTGTTCATAAACATCGCAAATGTAATAATATACAGCCGTAGGAACAGGGTCGTTAGTGTTTATGTATTTCCCATCCCATTTTATTAATGGCTCGTGTGTTTTATAAACTAATTCCCCCAGTCTGTTAAATATTTTCATATCAACTTCTTTTACAAGATTTGCAGGGTTTTTGGCGTAATAAATATCGTTTATTCCATCGTTATTTGGTGTAAATACATTTGGTAATTCGTAATAGGTACATTCGTCGCTACAAGCTAATATAGATAATGGACTTTCGTTGTCGAACGAATCTATTGCAGTTATGGTATAACATCCTCCAATTCCTTCGGGGTTATGATGAATGAAACTTGTGTTTTCGGCTCCTAAAATTTCTTTTAATTTAACTAAATCTCCTTCTAAAGTTTTTGTAAAAAATAGATTATACGAAACCACATCGTCGCAACAGCTTAAATTAGGGTTATTCCATGTAATAAAATTTGTTAAACTGTCGCAATTAGCTGTAACGGTTAGTTGAGGGGCGCAAGGAGCTGTAATGTCAATTGGGGTTGCGCAATTCTCGTGCGAATTATTCTCGGTATCATATTCTATTGTATTTATTCTATATGTTCCAATACTTTTTACTTTGTAGCAATAGTTTGTGCCATTTTGCAGTTTTGTATCATAGTAAATTTTATTCGACGATATATCTATCGAATCAAAATTCGCAGTAGTATTATTAAATCGATAAATAATATATTCATTATCTAGCCAAGGAGTAGTTTTTTTAATATTTATTTTTATTTCATTATCGGCCGGTTCTAATTCTAAAAATATCGATGATGCAAGTTGAGGTACTCCAATGCGAAATCTATTTCCGGGAGTATCGTTAATTAATTCTATTTCGTACGAATATGGGTATTCTGTTGTATTTAAACCAATATCGATAAAACTTGTATCTTCGAGACTTGATAGTGAGTCGATAAGCTCTAACCGCATACCCCAAATTCCGTCGGAACGGTAAATTAAATATTTGAAGGGGCCAACAGCTCCGGGAATTGTATCTAGTTGGGTTGGTTTTGCCCATTTTACGAGAATACTTCCATTCGATAAATCAGTATTAAGTACATCTACATTTGTAATTTTTGGAAAACCTTGAACTACATTCTGACAAACTTCTTCTGAAGGATAGCTTTGTGCTCTATCGGAATATTCGGCAACAATTCTGTAACAGTATTTTATTCCCTGTAATAATCCTTCTCCATCATTATTATCGGTAAAGTATATTTCTTGTGTTTCTCCAATATATTCGTAATCTGATTCAATTGGAATACCGGTTGTACAGCTATCTGTTACAATTGTTTCTGAATCTTCGCGTCTATAAATAATATATTTTTCTGGCAGGCATTGGCAATTATCCCATGTTAGATTTACAGAACTGTTCGATGCTTCTGCTTGTAAGTTATATGGAGCGGGAGCAATAACTTTTATATAGAAATTGTCTATGTCAACTAAACTTACTCCGGGATAATTATCTTCGGCAGTTACAGAAATTATATAATTATTTTTTCGAATATTATTACAATCAGTTTCCCAGTAAAATTGGGATATTGTTTCACCCGGTTTGCTCGATATAGTATTAAATTCAGCTTTGTTTTCATCAAAAAGAAATGGTCCACCTGTAGCCGATAGCTTTATGCTATCTAAATCTTCGTCGTGCGAATAAATATATTGCAATACTGTATCGCCGGCCATAATACAGAAATCTTTCATTTGTTCAATTTCCGGTGGTATATTTTCCGATTCGAACACATCAATTTGCATATCGCGAGTAATATTTCCTATTAGAACTCCATTTCTCCATTCTTTAATTAAGATAGCTATATTGAATTTGCCTGTATCAATAGGATTTTTCCAAATTAAATCGCCTGTAATTTCATTTATGTAAATTGAATCGCTTGCCGGAGGTAAAGTATAACCCGGGATAGGTTCTCCGTCTAAACCTGTACAAACTGAAAGTTCGTACGAAAGACTATCGCCATCGTAATCGTATGCACCGGGATTATGTATAAAAGTACGATATAATGCAGCTTTGTTTATTGGTGGGTTTAATAAAATAGGAGTGTTGTTTAGCCCGATTTCCGGATTTATCATTAGAGTTGTTTCAATAGAAAAAATAGTGTTTACGGAATTTGGGATATTTTCTACTCCATAGTTTCTATTCGGATCTTGAACTAAAATTTTGTATATCCCGGGACCCGGGTATGTGTGCCGTATTATATATTTGTTTCTTTGATAATAATTGGGGAGTTGAACTTTTTCTGTTCGAGGTGCTACAGAAAATGTATTATCTCCCCATTCAACTTCAAGCTCTTCTCTGTCGGCTGCACTTAAAGTATATGTATATGTTGTAATAGTTATTTCGAAAGTAAGTTCAGATATTTGCCTGAATGTTATTTCTCCGGCACGATTATGAGTTGCATAAACGTTTAAAGAAAAAATAAATAAAGTAATAAATATTGTAAGTTGTTTTATCATTATTTGATATAATATGTGATTTTATTCAAAAAAAATAAGATAGTTTCGAAAAAAATGAGCTGCTTTAATTTGAGCAATACCATAATTTTTATTTTAAACTTAAGTCAATATTACAATCTATTTTGTTTAATTGAAAACCATTTTCAGTATTATTATTTTTTATAATTACTAAATTGTTTTGGTCTGGGTATAAATCGGTTAAAATTAAATTTGTAATTTGTAATTTGCTTAGTTTATTATTTAATTCAGTCGTGCTGATTTTGTAATAAAACCAAGTTGCTTCGTAATTACTTCTGAATTTAATATAAGTTAAATCTTTTGTTCTATTATTGTTTAATTTTAGTTTAAAGTTACTATTAAAATACGATGTGATATTATTAATGTTTTTATTAATGCTTAAACTATCTTTTATGTTTAAATTCGAATCGAAATTATTATTAATTACATCTTGAAAATCATCTGAAAAAACTTTAAACGATATTTCAATAATTTCTTTCTTGCAATTAATATTAATACTTGTAACAGAAATATGTACAGGATGCATTGAAAAAACTGAAGAAATCAGCAGGCTAAGTATAAATTTGTATGAATAAATCATAAGATAAAATTACTATTTTTTTATCTGTTATAATAAAAAATGAGAATATATGTCAGTATTTAATTTGTTTTTAGAAACAGGAATAAAGCATATTTTAGATATTAATGGTTTCGATCATATTTTGTTTATCCTTACCCTTTGTGCGGTTTATAGTCTAAAACAATGGAAGAATGTTCTTGTATTAATTACTGCATTTACTATTGGGCATTCGCTTACATTAGTTTTTGCAACATTTAATATTATAAATTTGTCATCAGATTTAGTTGAGTTTTTAATTGCTATAACTATATTATTAACTGCATTAAGTAATATTATTAGTAAATCTAGTAACTTTTCTGTGCAATTTTTTATTGTCCGATATTTTATCTCATTTTCGTTTGGATTAATTCATGGTCTTGGCTTTTCAACATTTTTAAGAAGTATGTTAGGAGCTGAATCAAGTATAATAAAACCTTTATTTGCATTTAATATAGGTATCGAAATTGGACAAATAGTAATTGTTATTTCAATGTTTTTGTTAACAGAAGTCTTAAAATTTGTTTTTGAATCGATTTACGAATATAAAAAATGGGTTTTGTCGATTCTCTCTATTATAGTTGCTATTTATTTAATTGTTTTGCGATTTTCGACAAATATGTTTTTCTAAAGTAAATTAATTTTATTTGATTATTGTACTAATTATAATCTGAAGCTAAGTTGTAATTTGTGTATTAAAATTACTGTATTTGGATTATGGAATAATTGTTGCATTAAAATAATAAATTTTATATTTTAACAAGGTCAAAATAGTATCAACTACAAATATAGTTAAATATGAAACGAACAATCTCAATAGTATTATTAGTGCTAGTATGTATTGTAAATATTAAAGCACAGAATATTGAAAATATTAAAGTAAAAAAGTTTAATAAAAAGCTGAATATCTTTTATGATATTACTAACGAAAAACCCGGACAGTTATTTAATATTACAGTTTACTGTTCAACAAATGGTGGTTTAGATTTTTCTATTCAAGTAAAAACTGCAAAAGGCGATATTGGGGTCAATGTAAATGGCGGAAAAAACAAACTTATTATATGGGATGTTTTAAGCGATATTGATAAACTTGATGGAGATAATATTGTATTTAATATTGTTGCGATTCCTGAAAAAATAAAAGCTCCCAGTGATAATTTAGAAGGATTTAAGTTTGATTTAAAAGAATGTAAAAGAATTGACAATAAGCTTGTTTGTAAAATAAATATTACAAATAAAGGCAAAGAGCGAGATCTGAAATTTGCGAATTTATATGCAAGGGTTTACGATTTTAATAATAAAAGATACGAAGCATCTAGTAGCGTTATAGGTGATGTTAACGGTGATGAAAGATATTCGAAACCACAAAGAAAATTTGAGCCAAACGAAAACCTTGAAGCAAGTTTTGTTTTTAATATTAGAGATGGTTTAACAAACAGAGTAAAATTACTTGAATTTACAATTGATGTGATGGAAATAACTTATGGCTTAGATTTAAAAACCGGAGCTGTTAGTTTTCGAGATATTTCGGTAGAATATTCTAATATAAGCAATACAACAGAAAAAAAATCTGAGGTTAATTCAATAAAAGTATTGCCTACAGTTACAAAAGTAGATGAAATACCTCCGTATATTACTTTGTATTCGCCAAAAATAATAGGAAATAAGCCTGCGATTTCTAACTCAGAGAAAATTATTGTTAAAGGAAATGTGAAGGACGATAGTAAAATTTATGAAGTAACAATTAATGGTTTTCCAACCGGTTTATCTAAATCAAATAATTTCGAAGCAGAAACATATTTAGCCGAAGGCGAAAATAATATTTATCTACGAGCAATTGATGAATTTGGCAATTCTTCGGAAATGAAATATCAGATTGTATATATTCCAATAAATAAGAAGGGTCAACGATATTCTAAACTGAATAAAAAAAATAAGCAGTTAAATAGTAATAAAACGGGTAAATATTATGCTTTAATAATGGGAGTAAACGAGTATTCCGATCCTTTAATAAATAATTTAAGCAGCCCTGTATCTGATGCCGAAAAGTTAAAGAAGGTATTGCTTAAAAGTTACACGTTTAAACCTGAGAATGTTAAATTATTAAAAAACCCTAGTCGAGAAAGAATAATTTCGGAATTAGATGAAATGAACAATAAAGTAACAGATAAAGATAATCTACTTGTTTATTTTGCCGGACATGGTTATTGGGAGAAAAACGATAAAATAGGATATTGGTTACCTTCTGATTCGAAACAACAAAATACTGCAAATTGGCTTAGAAATACTACACTCAGAGATTACCTGCGAACCATAGATACAAAACATACTTTGCTGATTGCCGACGCATGTTTTAGTGGGGGTATATTTAAAGAAAGAAAATCTTTTCATCAATCGGCAAAATCTATAAACGAACTAAAGGCCTTGCCTAGTAGAAAAGCTATGACAAGTGGAAGTTTAAAAGAAGTGCCTGATAAAAGTGTTTTTTTATTATATCTAACAAAACGATTAAAAGAAAATACTCATGATAATATTTCCGCCGAAGAATTATTCGATAGTTTTCATTTGCAGGTTGTTAATAATAGCCCTAATACCCCTTTATATGGAGAGATTAAAGATACCGGAGATGAAGGTGGGGATTTTATTTTTGTTAGAAAAAAATAAATATCATATAACATTGTATTTATAGAAATAAAATTGTCAAAAAAGTAAAATTTCAGCCTATTTATGTCATATTGAGCTTGTCGAAATAGCTTATTTTTAAAGAATAGATTAACTTCGTTGAGCTCGTTTCACTCGATTTTTCGACTTCGCTCAGGATGTTCCGCTAGCGCGGATTTGCAATCCGGGCTAATATATAAATGAAAATAAAAAAATGTCCGATAAATATAAAATATGAGATAAAGCATACCTGCCAGTCAGCAAAACAGACTTTGTAACATTAACAATTGTTGGTTGGATAGATGTATTTACGAGAAAATAACAAAAATTTATTTTTTCCTTTGTATTTTTCCTTTAATTTTTGAAAAATCAGCTTTAGATTCTTCCTTTCGTAATAAGCGTTCTATATTTTTTTGATGTGTAAATAACATCAAAATAGCTATTATTAATGAAAAAATTACCAATGAAGGAGTTGTTGTATTAAAAATAACAATTATTAAAAAAGGGAACGATAAACCTGCAATCATAGAACTTAGCGATACATATTTCGTAATAATAAGAGTTACAAAAAAGACTCCTGCCATTATTAATGTAGGATATAAGCTTATTGCACAAATTACCCCAAAAAGAGTTGCTACACCTTTACCTCCACGAAAACCAACATATATAGGGAAGATATGTCCTAGCAATGCGGCTATTCCTAGTAGTAATTGAATATTAATATAATCGCCACTATGCGGAATGTAATAATGAGTAAAATGAATAAGATTTACTGCAAGAAAGCCTTTAAGAAAATCAACAATAAAAACAATAATTCCTGCTTTTATTCCAAGCACTCTAAAAGTATTTGTAGCTCCTGCATTTCCACTTCCATGTTCTCTGATGTCTATATGATAAAAATATCTACCTATCCATACCGATGTAGGTATAGAACCTAGTAAATATGCAACGATTATTATTATAATGTTGATTATTAGCTGCATAATGTGTCATTTGTTAAATTTCTGCACTGCAAAGTAAATAATATTTTTCCTTCATGCAAATATGTAAATAATTTGTTTAGAATTTTTAATGCTATTGTTTGATATTAAGCTAAGTACATCGGTTATATATTGATTTAATAATTAATTTAGATAAATTGAACGATTTAAGTTTTTAGTCGGATAAGAATGTTTTTTTGATAAAAATATCCCTCTATCGGTAAAAGAAAGAAGGATAACGAGAATGTTAAATAAGGTTTAAAAATTTTATTTGCCGGGACATTGTTTTCTTACTTTTTCATCTATATTTTTTTCTCCGTAAGAAAGATCATATGCTGTGCTAAATTCTCTAGCTAGTTTATTTGCAGTTTTTATATAATCATCTTTATTTTCCCAAGTATTTTTGGGAGTTAGTATTTCTAATGGTACTCCGGGACATTGATTTGGAATGTTTACGTGAAATAGTTCATCGTGAACATATTCTACATTATCTAGTTCTCCCGATAGAGCAGCATCAACCATAGCTCTGGTATATTTTAGTTTAATTCTTTGTCCGGTACCATAGGCTCCACCGCTCCAACCGGTATTTATTAAAAATACATTTGTTTTAAATTTCTCCATTTTTTCTCCTAACATACGCGAATAAATATCCGGATTGGCAGGCATAAATGGTTGCCCAAAGAAACGAGAGAATGTAGCTTGTGGTTTTGTTATTCCTGTTTCTGTGCCTGCAAGCTTGCTGGTGTATCCCATTAAGAACCAAAGTTTTGCTTGATTAGTGTCGAGCTTAGAAATTGGAGGCAATACTCCATAAGCATCGGCAGTTAAAAATAATATTGTTTGTGGATGCCCCGATACTGACGATTCTTTAATATTACTTAAATATCTTAAAGGATACGATGCTCTTGAGTTAGGTGTTAATCTTTCGTCGAAGAAATCGAAATTTCCATCGGGGTAAATCATTGCATTTTCTATAATGGCTCCATGATTTAACGGATCATCTTTATGCATCGATGCATTATAAATTTCCGGTTCGTCTTTTTCCGATAAATTAATCATTTTTGCATAACATCCATTTTCAAAGTTTGCAATTCCGTCATCACTCCATCCATGTTCGTCGTCGCCTAATAATGCTCTGTTTGGATCGGCTGACAAAGTTGTTTTTCCTGTTCCCGATAGACCTAATAATAGGGCTGATTTCCCATCTTTACCTTCGTTAGCTGAACAATGTAATGGTAAAATACCCTCTAACGGAGTATAGTAGTTCATTGCTGTAAAGATTAATTTTTTTACACTTCCAAGATATGCAGACCCTATAATTAACCCAATTTTTCTATCAAAGTCCATTGCTACAAACATCTCGGAAGTTTTTCCATTTTTGAGTTGTCTTAAACGTCCTTTATATTTAGTTCTGTCTAATTTATCGTAGGGTAAACTTAATAAAGTAAATCCATTATCATTAAATATGCTTTGTTTAATATCTTTCGGGATGGGTCGAAACATATTGTCGGTAAACAGTGCGGTAAGAGCATGACAAGTAATAGTTTTTACAGGTAATGCAAATTTACTGTCTGCTCCAATAACTCTATCGGTTATATATACGTTTTCTTTTTTGCTCAATAACGTTAAGGCATCTTCAAAAACCAAATCAAAAGTTTCTTCGTTAATAGAATTGTTATTTTCCGATTTCCAATCGATATTTTTTTTACTTTCACTACGCTTTACAATATAAGTATCTTTAGGACTACGACCGGTAGATTCTGGAGGTGTCCAAGTAGCTAATACTCCGGTTGATGATGCAACAGCCTCATTATTGTCAAGTACCAATTGAATAATTTCGCTTCTGTTTAGATTATTTTTTACGGTTTTAAAAGTTTTTAGTGTATCTAATGCTTTGTTTTTTAAATAGTTTTTTTCAGTATTGTTCATGATAATGTAGCTTACTTTTTGTTTTATTTAATACTATAATTGTTTGTAGGTTTTATATTTTATCTTTAATAATTTTCCAAGTATTCTCGCTTAATTTCGATCCAATTACTTCAATTACTTTTCCGGCAAGTAACGAACCAATTTCACCACATTTAGGTAAAGGTAAATCATTTACTAAGCCATATAAAAAACCTGATGCATACAAATCTCCTGCTCCGGTTGTATCAATAGAATTTGCTTTTATTGAATTAACAATATATTTTTCGTTTTGTTTTTTTATTAAAGAGCCTTGTTTCCCAATTTTAACAATTGCAATATCGCACATGGTTGATATAATATCGAGTGCTTTTTCGGGTTCTTCGCCGGTAAACGCTTTTGCTTCTTCTTCGTTGGCAAAAACTATGTCGACATATTTCTCGACATATGTCTTTAAGAAGTGAAGATTTTCTTCAACAATATTGAAACTTGCTAAATCTAAAGAAATTTTTAATCCGTTAACTTTAGCTAAAGCTGCAGCATTTTGAAGTAAAGCATGGTTTTGAACCAAGTAACCTTCAATATGTAATATATCGAAACCCTTAAATTGTTCGTTTACAATATCGTCTTGGTTAAGTTCAATGGCAGCACCAAGATAAGTAGCAAATGTACGTTCCGAATCAGGAGAAACTAAAGCAATAGCTCTTCCTGTATCGTTTTTGCCTTTTAAAAGTAATGGTTTTATATTTTTGGCTTGCATATCTTTACTAAAGAATTCGCCGAATTCATCATCTCCAACTTTTCCTATATATGCTGTTGGTACGCCAAGATTAGCTAATCCATGAATTGTATTAGCTGCAGATCCACCGGATGATTGATGTTTTTCGAAACTAGAACTTGCAGAATTTATTTCTTCTGCGAATTCTTTTTTAGATAGTTGCATACTGCCTTTTTCTAATCCGTATTTTTTTAAAAAATCATCATTCGGAAGCTTTGTCATTATGTCAACTAGTGCATTTCCAATGCCTAAAACTTTTTTCATGTATTTGTTGTTTAAAATTTTAACACAAAATTAACATAATTTAAAATTATATAGTATAAAATCAATGTATAATTAGTAAATATATTTAGAGTGAAAAATAATTTAAGTCCCGAAAAATTTAGAAATTATTAATGAGATGATTTCTAATACAAGAACAGGTTTTAAATATTGAGTCCACTCCGAAAAGCCGCTAAGAGGTTAACTTTATAAAAAGACTGAAAGCTATAAATCTGTACGTCAGTTTGTTATAAATCCGATAAGCGGCTATAAATTGACAACTATAGTTTTCGGAGTAGTCCCAATATTCAAGTTTTAATTTTTTATTATGGGGCTGGATAACTTTTGCAGGAGGTCAGGGGGTATATTATGTATTGCTGAAATTTACAGAGTATAAGTATCCACATATTTCATGGTCTGTTGTAATAGTAGGGATAATTATTTATGTTGTTGTTGGAATAGTTAAGGGGAAAAGGAGTAAAGTAATAAGTCATTTTGTGAGAATACATATTTATGTTTGGTGTGCGTTTAATTTGTTATATATAGTTTTTTGTTATGCGTTAAGTAATTGGGGGTTAAAATAATTCCGAAAAATCAATATTTGTGTAATCATTGTTTTTAAAGAGGGGAACTTCTATTAATGGAACTCGAGGAAAATGTTTCCTGAGAAATTTACCTATTACTTCTAAAGTATCTTTTTGAATAAATGAATTGTTAGCAGGATGATTATTATATATTAATCCTGCTAATTTTATTTTTCGCTTATAACAAATTTCCAAACTCATTAAAGTGTGATTTATACTGCCTAATTTAGGAGAAGTTACTAAAATAAGCGGGTAATTGTGTTCTTCAATAAAATCTATAATATTTACTTTGTTGTTGATGGGAACATGTAATCCTCCGGCTCCTTCGAGCAATACCGTGTCGAAATTATCGTTTAAAATTTTTGTGTTTCTATCGATAATAGAACAGTCTATTTCTGTATTTTCGAGTTTAGCCGAGAGATGTGGCGAGGCAGGAAGTTTAAATACATAGGGGCAAGTAATTTTGTTTTTATCTTCGGCAAATAATATTTTATTCATTATTTTGCGGTGAGTAATAATATCGTCTGCAATACCACTAGTCCCTGTTTGTACTAGTTTTTGGGTAATAATATTTTTGTTTATGCTTAATAAATACTTCGCTATTAAGCCGGTAGCAATTGTTTTTCCGCAATCGGTATCTATTCCGCTAATAAAATATGTTTTTTCCATTGTTATGATGTATATGTTTTTTGTGCAATAATATATATTGGATTATAGCTCAATTCAAATTTGGTTTGTGTATTATTTAATTCACGATATTTATAATCGAATGTTTTTAAATCTGATGCTTTCCATTTTTTATTAGAATTGCCGTTTACTCCGGTAAATTTCATATGTTTAAGTATCTGTATTGGCTCCGAGAAAGTTAATACATGATTCTCTTCAAAAATATTTTTTACCTGAAAATTTTTCGATACTATTTTGTTTATTTGCTCAATCGATAGATATTCTAATCCGCTATTAGTTGTTGCGCGTATTTCTTTCAAATTCTTAGGGCCAAAAGTTGTAAAAGCTAATATGCCGCCGGGAGCTAATAAATTATATGTTTTATTAATGAATGTTTCAAAATTATTGAACCATTGAAAAGTTGATGTAGAGATAATTAAATCTAAGTTATTCTCAAAATTAATATTTTCAGCATCTCCGCCAAGAAATACCCAATTTGAGAATTTTCTTTTATCGAAAATAGATTTGATATTTTCAATATTTTCTTCAACAATATCGTTAATAAGATATTCTGTTGGAGAAAAATTATTAATAAAATCGCGTGTAAGAAATCCTGTTCCACATCCTATTTCAAGAACTTTTTTAGTTTTTATAGAATATTTTTTGAGTTCGAAAATAAAATTACTGCATATTTTTTCCTGAACAGTAGCATTTGTATTGTAAGTGCTTACACTTTTACGAAAACAATTTTTCACCCTTTCTTTATCAACCATAATAAATTATAATTTTTGCGATTAAAATTTCTCATTAATAATGTCATCCCAAGTTTCTGTTTGTGTAAATGGAAAATGTGGAATATTTGTAATTAATAATTTCGTTTTTGCTTTTTGTACCCAAAATTGCTTTTGATTTTTAATTGTGAATATCTGGTCTTTTTCTCCGCAAATAGCTGTATCCCAATTAAATGTAGTTATAGATTCGTGTTTTAGAATTTTGTCCGTTAAATATAATATTTCGTTCTTCTGGTCTGCCGATTCTCTTTTTGGAAGGCAATCGGAAAAATCGTTAAGACATGTTTTTCCACTGAACATACGTAGCCAAAATTTCTGTTTATTTTTATCATTCCAATTATTTGCTGTTCCTTCAAATATATTTTTTGGAATACCGTACATATTATCGATAGGTAATGAGGTTCCGTTTATGGCAATGCTTTTCTCTATTTTTATTTCTACGTTATTAATAATTCGTTCTGCAGCCCATACTCCAAGCGACCACGCAATAACATATATCTTATCGTAACTATCGTAATTATTATCAAAATATTTTATATCGGTATAGTTATTAAACATACAAATGTCGTAGCCCAAGGGCTTAATGTGTTGTACTATATTTTTATCCATTCCCCAACCATTGAAGAAAAGAATTAATTTCTTAGCAGAGTTTTTATTTATCCAAGTTATGTTCATAAAATATTGTGTTCTTGTTTTATATTATTAATTGCATTTGTAATATTAATAATGTCGGTATTCTGCAAATCGGCTTTTATCGAGAACCGTAGTCGTGCTGTTCCTTTTGGTACAGTAGGATGCCTTATGGGTAATACAAAGAAACCTTGGTTTTGTAATTCTTCTGCAAATTGTATTGCAATATCATTCTCTCCTAAAATAATAGGGATAATATTACTTTCGTGAGTTTCGATGTTTAAGTTTGCACAAAAGGTTTTAGTGTATTCTTTTAAGCGTTTTCTTTCTTCCGAAAAACCAGGTAATTTATTAATAATAAAATTTGTCCATGCAACATTTATCGGTGGTAGAGCTGTTGTGTAAATCAGACTACGCGATGTGTTAATTAAATATTTTTTTATCACATCATTACAAATTGCAAATGCACCTTGCGATGCTAAAGCTTTACCAAAAGTACCGACAATAATATCGATATCGCTTATTAACGATAATTCTTCGGCATAGCCCAATCCGTTGTTTCCGCGAGCTCCAACCGCATGAGCTTCGTCTAAATACAGTATTGCATTATACTTATTTTTTATCTCAACTAACCGTTTTATATCAGTAATATCTCCATCCATGCTAAAAATGCTTTCGCTGATAATAAAAATCTTTTCTTTTCTTTTCGAATATTTCTCGAGTAATCGAATAAGATGTTCGTAATCTTTATGATTGTATCGTTTTGTTTCGGAATTGCACAATTTTAATCCGTCAATAATACTGGCATGAACAGATTTGTCGGCTAATATTAAATCGTTCTTTCCACATAATGCCGGTAATATTCCAACATTTGCATGATAACCGCTATTGAAAACAAGACATGCTTCACGCTGATATAGATTTGCTAAATTATTTTCAAGTTTCTGATATTCTTTATGATTTCCGGTTAGTAACCGAGATGAGGAAGAACTGAAATTCAAATTGAAGAAATCAGAGTTTTCAATAAATTCTCTTTTTAATTCTTTGTTCGATGCTAAACCAAGATAATCGTTAGACGAAAAATTTATTAAATCCCCATCATCAGAAGATTGTCGTAAGCTTCTGTAATTAGAATTTATTTTTAATGTATTTAGTATTTCAGAATAATATTTATACATAAGGACTAATTATTTTTCACAACTTTTAATAATGATTGGGTTAATGTCTTTAGTTCTTTTGGGCTAATAATATATGGTGGCATAATATAAACCAGCTTACCGAAAGGACGTACCCATATGCCATGGTCGATAAATTCTTTTTGAATTTTTCCCATATTTACATTATGTTTCATCTCAATAACTCCAATAGCACCCAAAACACGTACATCAGCCACATTATCGTATTTTTTTGCATCAGATAAATTATCTTTTAATTGTTTTTCAATGCTTTTTATTTTCTCTTCCCAGTTGTACGATAATAACAGATTTATATTTGCTAAAGCAATAGAGCAAGCCAATGGATTGCCCATAAAAGTAGGCCCATGCATAAAAACTCCGGGCTTACCTGTCGATATTATATCTGCAATTTTATTACTTGCAAGTGTTGCAGCTAATGTTAAGTAGCCTCCTGTTAGAGCTTTCCCAACGCACATAATGTCGGGTTCGATATTAGCATGATTGCATGCAAAGAGTTTGCCTGTACGTCCAAATCCTGTTGCTATTTCATCGGCAATAAGTAGAATATTATATTCATCGCATAATTGTTTTACTTCGACAAGATATTGTGGATGATAAAAGTGCATCCCTCCGGCGCCTTGTACTATTGGTTCTAAAATTATTGCTGCAATTTTTTTATGTTTTTTTTCAATAATTTTTTTCAACGATTTTATGTCATTATTATCATATTTATCGTAAAAACCACATTTTGGAGATTGAGCAAAATTTTGTTCAGGAAGTGCTCCTTTAAATATTTGATGCATTCCTGTTTCGGGGTCGCATACCGACATAGCATGCCAAGTATCACCATGATAGCCCTTACGCAGAGATAGGAACTCTTTTTTCGATTGGTTTTTTAATGAATGCCAATATTGGAGTGCCATTTTCATTGCCACTTCTACTGCTACAGAACCCGAATCGGAGAAAAAGACTTTCTGTAAATTCGAAGGTGTAATATCTATTAGTTTCTTTGCTAAATTAACTGCCGGTTCGTGAGTTATGCCACCAAACATTACATGCGACATATTATCTATCTGATTTTTTGCAGCATCATTTAACACTTTGTTATTATATCCGTGAATGGCTGACCACCAGCTCGACATACCGTCGATAATTTTTTTACCATTAGCCAATTCCAGATATACACCATTAGCTCTTTTTACTTGGTAGCATGGTAATGGATTAATTGTTGATGTATATGGATGCCATATATGTTGTTTGTCGTATTCGAGTATATCTGTAGTGTTCATAATTTTTATTTCAAAAGTCAAATAATTAATATTTAAATTGAAAACCCTGCGTCTTCAAAATTTTTAATATCATCTTTTACAGTACTACCTAATGTTGTTAGTAAATCTCCAACTATCGACGCATTAATTCCGGCTTTTAGTGCTTTATGTTGATAGTCTTGAATTAATAATCGTCCACCTGCAAAACGTAACATGGCATCGGGATTTATAAATCGGAAAAGTGCAATAGATGTGAGTACTTCTTCTTCGCTAATTTGTTTTATACCATAAAGCTTAGTTCCTTTTATAGGATTTAAAATATTTATTGGAATAGATTTTATATTCAAATCACGCAAAGTAAATGCTAGTTCTATTCGTTGTTTGAATGTTTCGCCCATTCCAATAATTCCACCCGAACAAGTATTTAAACCTATTTCTTGAGCCAATTTTAAGGTTTCTATCTTTTCGTCTATTGTATGTGTAGTGCAAAGATTTCTGAAATGCGATGGTGCTGTCTCTAAATTACAATGATAGTTTTCTACACCGGCATTTTTTAGTTCAATTAATTGTTCTTTGTTTAATAAACCCATCGAAGCGCATAAACCAATATTAGTGTTTTGTTTAATTTTATCGTAAATATTTATTAGCGATTCTAAATCGGTATTATTTACTTTTCTACCACTAGTAACTAGAGAATGTTTACTTACTTTGCAGTTAACGCTTCTTGTTGCATGTTCAACAGCAATCTCAGAATCGATAATCTTATATATATCAATTTGGGAATTGTTATGTGCCGATTGGCTGCACCATTTACAATCTTCTGAACATAAACCCGATTTGGCATTTGTTATAGAGCATAGTTCAAATTTATTGCTGCAGAAGTGTTTCCTTATATTATTTGCCGAATTATATAATGTGTATTTGTGTTTTGTTGTTGAGAGTTTTAAAGCTTCGTCAAAATTTATTTTATTTCCGACAATAATTTTTTTCTCGAGATTTATAATTTCGTCTTTTTTCATTAATTAAAATTTTTACATAAAAAACCCTGTCGAAATAACATTGTTATTTGCGACAGGGTTTGAATAAACGTGTTTATATTTTAAGTTTAATATAATTTTATTTGCATGATTTATCTTATCGTTATTAGCCGAAATAAAAGATAAAAATATAGTGCTAATTGTATCAATAATCGATAAAAGTGGCAATAATAATAGTAATGTTATTTCATCAGAAAATAGTTGAATTATGTTATTTGTATTTCCATTCGATGAAAAATTCAATATACATTCCGACGAGTTAGCTTTTTTAATAGCTTGATTACTTGTATCAATAGAAAGATGTCCAATCTTAATAATCATGCCAAGTGAAGAGAATATTGCATAGCTTTTCCCTGTCCATTTTTTAAAGACTATTGGTAATGATAATATGTTTGAATTATTTTTCATTTGAGCCGACAAATATAAATAAAATAAGGGAGTAATTAACTCCCTTGTTTTATGTTATGCAAACGAAAAAGGCTTATATTAATATAATAAAAAGTGCTTTTATTTGTTTATAAATAAATCCGAACTATGTCTTATGGATTTACATATTTTTTAAAAAATTTGTAATATTATCTTCGATTCTATCGCTAATATTTTCTACCGATTCTTTTACAAATTTATCTCCTGTAATTTTTTCGTATAGTTCAATATATCTATCAGATACTTGATTAATGAATTCTTTGTTTATCTCAGGAATTTCTTGTCCTTCTTTTCCTTGGAAATTATTTTCGATTAACCATTCACGAACAAATTCTTTCGATAATTGTTTTTGTGGTTCGTTATTATTGAATCGTTTTTCGTAACCCTCCAGATAAAAATAGCGAGAAGAGTCAGGAGTATGAATTTCGTCGATAAGATATATTTTGTTCCCTTTTTTGCCAAATTCGTATTTTGTGTCAACTAAAATTAAACCTTTTTCGGTGGCAATTTGTGTTCCTCTTTCGAATAATTGAAGAGTATAATCTTCAAGTTTTTCGTAATCTTCTATCGAAACAAGTCCTTGTTTAATAATCTCTTCTTTCGAGATATCTTCATCGTGTCCAATGTCGGCTTTTGTTGTAGGAGTGATAATTGGTTTTTCAAATTTCTGATGTTCTTTCATTCCTTCGGGAAGTGCAATGCCGCATATTTCACGTTTCCCTTCTTTATATTCTCTCCAGGCATGTCCTGTAAGATATCCACGAACAACCATTTCTACTTTAAATGGCTCGGCTAAATGACCAAACATTACGTTTGGATCGGGAGTTGCTATTTTCCAATTTGGAACAATATCGGTTGTTGCATCGAGAAATTTATCAGCAATTTGGTTTAAAACTTGACCTTTGTAAGGTATTCCTTTCGGAAGGATTACATCAAAAGCAGAAATTCTATCGCTAACAACCATAATTATATAGTTGTTGTTAATTGTATATACATCACGGACCTTACCTTTATATACTTTTGTTTGATTAGGTAAATTAAAATCTGTTTTAACTAAAGCTTGGTTCATAATTTTTTTTTAAGATTAAGTATTTTTATTATATGCTTTAACTATATGTTTTACTAAATTATGTCTTATAATGTCTCTTTCGTCAAATTTTATAAATGAGATTCCTTTTATGTCTTTTAAAATTTCGGATGATTGTATAAGACCCGATTTTGTATGTGTTGGTAAATCTATTTGTGTAATATCTCCTGTAATAATAAATTTAGAATTTTTCCCCATACGTGTTAAAAACATCTTAATTTGTTTGGTGGTTGTGTTTTGTGCCTCGTCGAGAATTACAAATGCATTTTCTAATGTGCGTCCTCGCATATATGCTAGTGGTGCAATTTCAATAAAATCTTCATCAATTAGTTCTTCTAATTTTCGAGGATGCACCATATCTAATAATGCATCGTATAAAGGTCGCAAATATGGGTCGAGTTTTTCTTTTAAGTCACCGGGTAAAAATCCCAGATTCTCACCGGCTTCAACAGCCGGACGTGTTAAAATAATTTTCTTTACTTCTCTATTTTTGAAAGCTCTTACTGCAAGAGCAATGGCAGTATATGTTTTGCCTGAACCGGCAGGACCAATAGCAAAAACCAAATCGTGGTTATTATAGGCTTCAACAAATTTTTGCTGATTTATTGTTCGTGCTTTTATTGGTTTCCCATTATTGCTGTATAATATTGCTCCATCTTTCGATTCTTTTTTCGATAATAAATTAAAACCATCAGTTTTTAATAATTCATCAAATTCATCATCGTTAATTGTATTAAATTTCTGAAAGTAATCTGTTAATAATTGAATTTTATCTTCGAGAGATGTAATATCTTTATCTGTACCTTTTACTTTAATCTCAATGTCGCGAGCAATTATTTGCAATTTTGGAAATATTTGTTTAATTTCTTCTAAACGAATATTGTTTATCCCATAAATATTTATTGGATCGATTCCTTCTAAATATATTATTTTGTTTAACATATATTATTTACTAAATATTGTTTATTTTTGAATCACAAAAGTAAATTTGTTTATCCTTGATTTGTTAAACCCCAAAGTTACATTTTTACTTTATTTTGAACATTGAAAAAAATAAAAAAATCATTTTTTATTAACATTTATTGAAAATTAAAGGATTTTAAAAATATATGCCAATAATTACATTAACAAGCGACTGGAGTAAAGATGATTTTTATGTGGGAGCGGTAAAAGGTTCAATATATAGTGCTGTTAATTTGGTTAATGTTGTTGATATTACACATAATATTTTGCCGTTTAATATTGCGCAAGCAGCCTTTGTATTAAGTAATAGTTATAAATATTTCCCTAAAGGGAGTGTGCATATTATTGGAGTTAAGTCGGAAAGCGATTCTGAAAATAAATATTTAGCTGTTAAGTATAACGATCAATTTTTTTTAAGTGCCGATAATGGAATATTTAGTCTGCTTTTTAAGGATAAGGCAGAATTAATATATAAAATTAATATAGAAAATGAAATAACTACTTTTCCAACACTTTCTGTTTTGGTAAAGCCTGCTTGTAGTTTAGTTCAAAATGCAGATTTGGAACTTGTCGGAGAAAAGGTGTCGGACTATAAAAGATATGTTCCATATAGGGCTACTATTGACGATTCTCAAATTTCAGGTAGGATAATTTATGTCGATTCGTTTATGAATGCCATAACAAATGTATCTAGCGAACTTTTTTATAGAATAGGACAGGAGCGACAGTTCAGTATTTTTGTGCAAAGCAATAAATATCTTATTAATAAAATTAACAAAACATATCAAGAAACGAGTCAAGGAGAATTGCTAGCTTTGTTTAATTCGGCAAATTTGCTCGAGATAGCAATTAATGGAGGCAATTTAGCTCAATTGCTTAATATTGATACAAATTCTACCATAAGAATAAATTTTTATAATAAAAAAGTATGAAAGATGAATTAATTGCTTTCGAAAGATTGTTAAATATTATGGACGAGTTAAGAGAGAAATGTCCATGGGATAAAAAGCAAACAATAAAAAGTCTTAGAAGTCTTACTATTGAAGAAGTTTACGAATTAGTCGAAGCAATTAGTGAAAACGATTTTTCCGAAATAAAGAAAGAATTGGGAGATGTTTTGCTTCATATTGTTTTTTATTCGAAAATAGCTTCAGAAAAGAAATTGTTTGATATTACTGATGTTATTAATGGGATTTGTGATAAATTAGTATTTCGTCATCCACATGTATTTGGAAATATTAGTGTTAAAGATGATAAAGAAGTTGAAGAAAATTGGGAAAAACTAAAAATAAGTAAAAAGGGAGGGGGTAAAAGTGTTTTGTCTGGTGTTCCTTCGGCGTTACCTGCTTTAGTTAAGGCAAATAGAATTCAGCAAAAAGTCAGAGGAGTAGGTTTCGATTGGGAAAAGAAACATCAAATTTGGGATAAAGTTTTTGAAGAGCTAGATGAATTAAAAACAGAAATTGATTCGTTTAATAAAAATAAGATAGAAGCAGAGTTTGGCGATTTGTTATTTTCGGTTATTAATGCTGCTCGATTATATGATGTTGATCCGGAAAGTGCCCTAGAAAGAACAAATAAAAAGTTTATAAAAAGATTTAATTATCTCGAGAAAAACACAATTAAGAAAGGAATTTCGTTAAAATCAATGAGTCTCGACGAAATGAATGTTATTTGGGAAGAAGCAAAACAATTTGATTAGTAAATATTTTGTGTGATTATTTTTACTATTTTTATTTGAATTATTCAAATAAAAAGTTTTAAAAGAATAGAAGTTGATGGTGTAATGATAAATGATGTTAAATATATTGAATTAAATAAGAAAATTGAGGAGTTAGAAAAAGAGAATATTTTTCTTAAGAAAAAACTTGAAGAGAAAATTGCTTACGAAAATGAACTTACCGATAGCAAAAAAACTTTAGAGAATATTTTCGATAAAGTTTCTATCCCAATATTTACAAAAAATCCCGATGGAATATATACAAATTGCAATAATGCTTTTGCTGAGTTTGTTAATCTAAAGAAAAATCAAATTATAGGCTTTTCCGTATTAGATATTATTGTTGAAGATGAGGCAAATTATTTTGCAAAGAAAGATGCTGATATGTTTGCCGGAGAAACTAAGCAGTGTTATGAGAAAGAGATTTTAAATTTTCAAGGGAAAGATAAATGTTTTATTGTAAATAAAATCATTTATAAAGACTCAAAAACAAATAAAAATGCAATATTAGGGATGTTAATAGATATTACAGAATTAAAAAAAACAGAAAAAGACCTAAAAGAAAGTAAGGAGTTTTTTGCAAATATATCTAATAATATGCTCGATATGATTTGTATTACTGATTCTAATGGTAATATAACGTATGCAAATCCGTCTTATGAAAAGAATCTTGGGTATAAATCTGCTGAATTCTTAGGGTGTAATATTTTTGATTTTATTCATCCTAAAGATAGAAATTTAGTTAATAAAGAATTTATAGAGAAACTTAAGAATAAGAAATCAGGAATAATTGAATATCAATTTAAAGATAGTAGTGGTAATTATAGGTGGTTAGAAAGCACAGGGAATTCATTAATTGATGAAGAAGGGAATATATATGGAGCAATATTTGGAACAAGAGATATTTCAAAAAGTGTAAAATCAAAAGAAAATTTGAATTTTCTTTTTAATGCAGCTTTATCGTTTCTTCAATTAATATCTCTCGACGATATTTTTGATTTTATTCTCGAGAAATTTTCATCTCTATTTCCTGATAGTGTTATTATTTTGAGTAAATATTATACTGAGAATTCAAATGCTCTGAAAATAAAATCAGTAACAGGTTGTGATAATCTGAAAGAAATAGAAGGTGAAAAAATTATTTTACCAAACAAGTTGTTATCTGAAATAAATTTATACGATGGAAAGGTTAATGTTATAGATTCGAAATATTTTAATGTTGATTTTGGCGATAACGAGATGTTAAGTTTTAAAGCTATAATAGAATCTTTAAGAGTAAAAAAAGTTTATTATGCAGGATTGTCGCTTAAAAACGAGCTTTTTGGAAGTATTGCGATATTTCCAAAAGATAAAAAAGAAATTGAAAATATAATAGCAATAAAACAATTACTGTATCAAGCATCAATAGCTTTATATCGTCAGAAAATTGAGAGCGATTTAATAGTAGCGAAAGAAAATGCAGATAAACTAAAATCTGCTTTTCTTACTAATATGTCGCACGAAATACGTACTCCTATGAATGGAGTATTAGGTTTTACTCAGTTGTTGTTACGTAAAAAACAGCCAGAAGAAAAAGCAAAAAGATATTTAAATCTTATTTACGATAATAGTAAACAATTGTTAAATATTATTAACGATATTATTGATTTATCGAAGATTGAAGCAGGCCAATTAAATATTAATAATTCGAAATTTAATTTGAACGAATTAATTTATTCGATATCTAGTTTTTTTAAAAAATATAATTCTAATAAAATAAATTCCGAGATAGAATTTGGTTGTTATACTAGTTTGCAGGATAATAAAAGCGAAATTCTAGCCGATAAGAATCGATTATTTCAGATTTTAATAAATCTTTTAGATAATGCTTTCAAATTTACAACAAAAGGAAGTGTTAGTTTTGGATATAATATTAATTATAAAGAAAATACTATAGAATTTAGTGTTAGAGATACGGGAATTGGTATAGCCGAAGAGCATACAGAAGTTATTTTTCAGAGGTTTATGCGAGGCGATAGTGAAAATACTAGAAAATATGGAGGAACAGGATTAGGCTTGAGTATATCAAAGCAACTTGTAGAATTAATGGGTGGTAAAGTTTCTGTAGAGTCGACATTGGGTAATGGGTCGGTATTTAGTTTTACCGTACCGTATAAGTCAGTTATAATGCTTGAAGAACAAAAAGCAAAAATAGTAGTAAATGATATTGATTGGTCTGATAAAACTATTTTATTGGTAGAAGATGATTATCCTAGTTATATATTTATTGAAGCGGCCTTAGAAAAAGTTAAGGTAAATTTATTGTGGATAGAGAAAGGGAACACTGCTTTAGAAATGTGTAAAGTAAATAAGAAAATAGATCTGATTTTAATAGATATTCGGTTGCCCGAAATCAATGGATATGAATTGACTAAAAAAATCAGAAAATTTAATCCTGATATTCCAATAATTGCTCAAACAGCAAATACAATGGAAGGAGATTGGCAAAAAGCCTTAAGTATGGGGTGTAACGATTATATAAGTAAGCCTATAGATATTAATTTACTTATAAAGAAAATTAGTAAATATTTCGATAAAAAATAATAACCCCATTTTAAAATTTATACATTTTCTAGGGTAGAGACATAAAAAAGAAAACTTCTTTCAAACATACTTTGAAAGAAGTTTTTTGTTTAATGTATTATCTTTTTTTATAAGTCTTTTTTCTCTTCAGTTTCTTTAGCTTCTTCAGTTTCTTCAGTTTCTTTAGTTTCTTTAGAAAAATCTAATAATTCAAATTTCTGAAGAATATTATACCAATTCACAAGTTTTTTAATGTCAGAAACATAAACTCTGTCTTCGTCATATTCCGGTAATACTTCCGACATATAAGATTTTAATTCGTTTGCCGAAGATTTGTGATTTATTGCTTCTTTTCCATTTTCTTTATCATATATTTTTTTTAATACATCTTTTAATGGAATATCTTCTTCGTATGTAAATATTGCAATGTCTTCTAATGCACTAATTTTTGCAGTAGTATTTGCATTCATTCTTTGTTTTGTTTCTAATGATTCAACAATAATTCCATTTCTTCCTTGAGAGATGAATTTGTATAAGCCACTGTAACCTCCGATTGATAAAATATCTTTTAACATAATTTTTTATTTCCTTTTTTAAGAATGCAAAAATAAGATTCAATATTGAATTACAAAAATAATTTATATTAAATTAAATAATTAGATTTTAAATAAGTTAAATATTAATATGCTTTTGCAAATAACACTCTTTTTTTCGAAGGTTTACCTGTAACCATACAAATACCTGTTTCTTCTTTCGAATCAATAGGGATACATCTAATAGTTGCTTTTGTTTCTTTTTTAATTTTTTGCTCGGTTTCTTTTGTGCCATCCCAATGAGCTTCGATAAACCCACCTTTTTTCTTTAATATTTCTTTAAATTCTTCATAAGTGTCGACTCTATGAGTATTTTCCTTTCTAAAAGAAAGAGCTTTTTGATAAATATTATCTTGAATTTTTTCTAATAGTTCTTCAATATATTCTTCGATATTATTCTGAGAGATAACTTTTTTTGATAAAGTATCTCTTCTAGCAACCTCTAAAGTGTTGTTTTCTAAATCTCTTGGACCTATTCCAATTCTAATAGGAACTCCTTTTAATTCGTATTCGGCAAATTTCCATCCCGGTTTAAATTCATCTCTATTATCAAATTTAACACTAATTCCTTTATCTTGTAAATGTTTTTTTATGAGATTTGCTTTTTCCGAAATTGCTTGAAGTTGTTCATCGCTTTTGTATATTGGAACAATAACAACTTGTATTGGAGCTAATTTTGGCGGAATAATAAGTCCATTATCGTCGGAATGAGCCATAATTAATGCTCCCATCAATCTTGTTGATACTCCCCATGATGTAGCCCAAACATATTCAAGTTTTCCATTTTTATCGGCAAATTTTACATCAAAAGCTTTAGCAAAATTCTGTCCTAAAAAATGAGAAGTTCCTGCTTGTAAAGCTTTGCCATCTTGCATAAGTGCTTCAATGGCATATGTCTCAAGAGCTCCGGCAAATCGTTCACTATCCGATTTAGTTCCTTTTCGAACAGGTATTGCAAGCCAATTTTCAGCAAAATCAGCATAAATATTCATCATTTGCTTTGTTTCTTCAATTGCTTCTTGTTTTGTTGCATGTGCAGTATGTCCTTCTTGCCATAAAAATTCAGACGTGCGAAGAAATAAGCGTGTACGCATTTCCCATCTAACAACATTTGCCCATTGATTTATTAAAAGTGGTAAATCTCTGTACGATTGAATCCATTTTTTATACGAATGCCATATTATTGTTTCAGAAGTTGGTCTTACAATAAGTTCTTCTTCTAATTTAGCATCTTCGTCAACTACGATTCCTTTGCCATTTTCATCGTTTTTTAATCTGTAATGTGTTACTACAGCGCATTCCTTTGCAAAACCATCTACATGACTAGCCTCTTTCGAAAAAAACGATTTCGGAATAAATAATGGAAAATAAGCATTAGAATGACCGGTGTCTTTAAACATTTTATCTAATACCGATTGAATTTTTTCCCATATTGCATAGCCATATGGTTTTATTACCATAGACCCTCTTACAGCAGAGTTTTCAGCTAAATCAGCTTTGGTTACAATATCGTTGTACCATTGAGAGTAATTATCTGCTCTTTTTGTTATTCCTTTTGCCATGTTTGGTATAATATTTGCGTGTTTTATAGTATAATATTATGCTTTTTGCAGATACAAAATAACAAAATAAAAATTTAATATCATTAAATTGGGAGGTACATTATGAAATTAATACTTAAAATAATATTAATAGGATCATTATTCCTAGGATCTTGTTCTTCTATGAAAACATCCTATGTATATGATGATTTGTATAATTCGCCAAACGATGAGGTAGTTGTTAGTAATAATAATGTAAATGCAGCCCTTAATTCTGAAGTTGCTTCCGATCAGAGTATCGAACAAAAGATTAATAATATATTAAAAGATACTACTGTTCAAGATGTAGATTCACTTGTTTATGAAGACGAGTACGTAAATCCTTACGATAAAGTTTTAGTAGACGATTATGAAAGTGCATATGAAAAAAGAAGAAATGCACTTCAAGATCCATATTATGGATTAAATAATTTAAGTGTTTTATATTCCGATGATTATTGGTATGCATCGGCTTATGATCCTTATTATTATAACATGATCATTATGGGATCACAAGTATGGGTAGAACCTAGATATATTTCATCAAGTTTTGGCTTTTCATATGGGTATAGATATAATTCATATCCATATTATGGTTATGGATGGCCATCGAGTTATTTCGGATATAGTCCATATTCATATTTTGGATATAGTCCATATTCTTCATATTATGGTTATCCATATAACTATTGGGGCTATGATAATTATTATACTAATAATTATTTTAGAAATAATCCTACAAGTATTAATAGACGAAGAGGAATTGGTGGATTCTCAAATTATAATGCATATTCAAGAACTCTTCCTGAAGTGCATACAGCTACTGCCGGAAGAAAATCAAGTACTATAAAAGATGGTTTAGATAATAATACAATAAATAATCATACTGTTAGAAGAGGAGTAGTTTCAAATTCCGATACTAAAAAGAATGATATAGTTAGAAGAAATAATTTGTCGAATACTCAAATAGCTAAAGAAAATGCTGTTAGACGACGAACTAGTAATTACACACGTCCGGCAGGAAGTTCTTCAATTTATAATACAACTCGAAGAACAAGAACCAATAATTATAATAATGCAAATAGTAATGCAAATAAAAATGCATCTACAACAAATAATAGATATTCACGACCTAGAAGAAGTGTAAGTACAAATAGTAATAACTCAAATACCAGATCGACCTATAATAGGGGTTCTTCTTCAAAATCTAATTATTCTAAATCGAATACATCAAATAATTCGAGAAGAAGTAATTCTAATAGAAGTTCATCAAGTTATAGTGGGTCGAGTAATAGTGGATCGTCTTCCAACAAGAGTTCATCAAGTTCATCAAGTTCATCAAGCTCAACAACAAGACGAAGTGGTAGAAGATAAAATTATGTAATTTATTATATCTTTCATATGCTATTCCCGTTTTGTGTGTGAAAGATATAGTAAAATTGCGATTACAGAGTGATGAAAATTTTAGTAAAACAATAATTTTTTATAATAAATATTTCTCTTATGAAAAAAATAATCTTCATAGTATTTATACAATTTTTCCTTTCAGGATTAGTTTTTGGTCAATATGTTGATAATGCTTTAAGGTTTTCTCAAAATTTCTATAGCGGCTCGGCTCGATTTAGCGGAATGAGTGGAGCATTTGGTAGCCTTGGAGGAGATTTTTCTTCTTTAAGTATTAATCCTGCAGGAATTGGAGTTTTTAGCACTTCGGAATTTGCTTATACTCAAGGCGTTAGTTATAATAAGATTACATCCGATTATCTAGGTACCGAAACATACGATACGGATTATAACTTAAATGTTAATAATGTTGGTCTTGTTTCTTCATTTAAATTAGATGATGTCGATACACGATTTGTTAATATTAACCTAGGAATTGGATATAATAATTTAAACGATTTTAATAAAAATGTTCGAATGGAAGGAACAAATACCAAGAATTCTATTATGAATTATTTTGTTAATAATGCTAATGACAATTTATGGTCAGATTCGTACGAAGGTTTAGCATGGGATACTTATTTATTAAATCAGGATACTATAACAAATGAATATTGGAGCCAGATAACTGATGAACAAGTTTTGAATCCCGATACTTATTCGTTGTTTCAACGAAAAGTTATTCAAACAGAAGGAAATATTGGAGAATATGTATTTACTATAGGTGCAAATTTTGCACATAAGTTATATTTAGGAGCTGGGATAAATATTCAACGAATAAATTATAATGAATATTCAACACATTACGAAATAGAACCAACAGAAACTACAATACTCGATTTTCATTCATTAGAATTTAACGAGAATGTAGAAGTTCGAGGAACCGGAGTTAATTTTAAAATAGGAGCAATATATAGACCTGTAGAATATCTGAAATTAGGAGCTGCAGTACATTTGCCAACTTTTTATAATATCGAAGAAAATTATTATAATGTAATGAATTCTAGTTTCGATAATGGAGATACTTATTTATATAAATCGGAAAATTCTAAATACGAGTATTCACTACAAACACCTATAAGAGCTATTGGTAGTATTGCTCTACAATTTAAAAAAATTGGTTTATTAAGTTTTGAGTACGAATATGTAAATTATTCAAATACAAAATTATCGAAAGGTAAAGACGGATATATGTTTTATGGCGAAAATGATATAATTAAAAAGAGCTTTAATAACGTAAATAACATTAGAATAGGTGGCGAAACAAGATTTGGTCCTATGTATTTACGTGGCGGTTATGCGTATTATGGAAACCCTACATCATTACCTGATGAAACAGTTAAAACTCATAGAAATTCCTATTCTGCCGGACTTGGATATAGAGAAAATCACTTCTTTATCGATTTTGCAGCTATTCATACTGTGTATAAAGATGAAACCTTTTTGTATTTAGATAATTCAAATTCATCAATTAATACTTATAAGAGAAATAGATTCTTAATTACATGTGGATTAAAGTTTTAACTAAAGAAATAAAAAAATATTTATTTCAGTAATTAGTAACAAACCATTAGAGCCATTGAGTTTTAATGGTTTGTTATATTTTTATATATATTTTATATTTTAAAAAACTTTGAGTTTTAGTTCATAAATAAGTATTTTCGTAAACTTAAAATAGATTGTATTAATTTTGTTTACTAAATTTGATTTTAAAGTAATAAATATATACCAATGGAAACTACAAATCAAAAGAACTCTAACTCTGTTTCGAACGAGAATAGTAAAGCAGAAATTCTTTCAGAGAATATTAAATCTGAAAAAAGAGGAAATGCTGAAAGTAGCAAATTAGAATCAACTTCTGATGAAAATAATAACGAAGATATTCCTAATATTGAAGATTCGTTAGAAGAACAAGATAATACGATTATTTCTTCGGAGAATGGTACTAAAGATGCAGATAATACAGTTTTGGAAAATGAGAATAAAGAACTACTTGCTTTAATTGAAGATGAAAAGGAAATTAATAAGTCGGTAGATTATTCGACTTTTGGTAGAGAAGAATTAATTGAAGAACTTGACAAATTGATGATTTTAGATGATGTAAGTAAAATTAGAACTGAAGTTGAAAATATAAAAGCATTATTTTATAAAGAACAAAATAAAATTAATAACGAATTACGTGAAAGTTTTCTTAAAGAAGGAGGAGCTGTTGAAGAATTTAAACCCGAAGAAGATAATCATGAAACTAAATTTAAGGTTTTATATGGGAATTATAGAAAGCTAAAAGCAGAGTATAATAGAGGGCTCGACAATGAAAAGAAAAATAATCTAGAGAAGAAGAACGAAGTAATTGAAGAGATAAAAGAATTAATAAATAAAAAAGAAGCTATAGGAGAAACTTTTAAGGAATTTCATCAGTTGCAAAAAAAATGGCATGCAATTGGACAAGTACCACAAAAAAATTTAAAAGATTTATGGAATACTTATCATCACCATGTAGAGAAATTTTATGATTATATTCAGATAAATAAAGAATTAAAAGATATTGATCTGAAAAAGAATTTAGAGAAAAAAAAAGAACTATGCCAAAATGCAGAAAAACTGTTAGACGAGAAATTAATCGTAAAAGCATTTAGAATTTTACAAAAGTATCATAATCAATGGAGAGAAATTGGTCCTGTTCCAAACGAAGAGCGTGATGCTATATGGGAACGATTTAAAATATTAACAAAAACAATAAATAAAAATCATCAGGATTATTTTAAAAGAATAAAAGAAGAGCAGAAAGAAAATCTCGAAAAGAAAACAAAACTATGCGAAAAAGTTGATGAAATTTCTGATATCGAAATCGACAACCATAAACAATGGAAAGCAAAAACAAAAGAAATTATCGATATTCAAAAAGAATGGCGTACAATAGGGTTTACCCCCAAGAAAGATAATAATAGAATTTATGCATATTTTAGAAGCTCTTGTGATAAATTTTTTGACAAAAAACATAAATTTTATGCTCAGAATAAAGAGTGGCAAGAGAAAAATTTGCAAAAGAAAATAGAACTTTGCGAAAAGGTTGAGAGCATTCAGGACAATGATGAGTGGAAAAAAACTACCATTGCTTTTATTAATTACCAAAAAGAATGGAAAAATATTGGTACTATGCCAAGAAAAGAATCAGATAAAATTTGGAAACGTTTTAGAGCTGCATGTGATACATTCTTTAATAAAAAAGCTGAATATTATTCTAAGATAGATGATGTTTACGAGAATAACTATAAGTTAAAGTTAGAACTATTAGAAAAAATTAAAAATTACAAATTTGATAATGATGTTGAGGTTAATTATGCATCGTTAAGAGATTTTCAAGACGAATGGGCAGAAATAGGGTTTGTGCCATATAAATTGAAAGACGAAATTCAATCTAAATTCAGAGAAGTTATTAATAGTCAATTCGATAAATTAAAGGTTGACGATACTGAAAAAAAATTATTGAAATTTAAAACTCGTCTCGATAATATTCAAAATAAGCCAAAGTCGTATAAGAAAATGAAACAAGAAAAAGAGAAATTTGTGAAAAAATTAAAACAACTCGAAAGCAATATTACTCTTTGGGAAAATAATATTGGCTATTTTTCTACTAACTCGAAAAATGGAAATGCTGTACTTGATGATTATAAGAAAAAAATTATTGAAGCAAAAGAAGAAATTAAAACTTTACAGGAAAAAATAACTATGATTGAAGATAATGGAGAATAAATTCTTTTAAGCATCGTTCTAATATCGAAAAATTACAATGTATTATAAATAATTTAAAAGTAAATTTTTTGTTTATTATTCTTTCTTGTATTTTTGAAGCTTTTTTAATGATTATCTATTTAATTTGATAGCTGATATAAAAAATATTTATAATTTAAAACTAGAGTATTTTGTCGAAAACTAAGTACATTTTTGTAACTGGAGGAGTAACATCATCATTAGGAAAAGGAATAATATCTGCATCTTTAGCAAAATTGTTGCAATCAAGAGGATATTCTGTAACAATTCAGAAGTTAGATCCATATATTAATGTCGATCCCGGAACATTAAATCCTTATGAACATGGAGAATGTTATGTTACGGAAGATGGGGCTGAAACCGACCTTGATTTGGGTCATTACGAGCGATTTATTAATTTACATACAACACAAAATAATAATATTACCACCGGAAAGGTTTATCAAACGGTAATTGAAAAAGAAAGAAGAGGCGATTATCTTGGCAAAACTGTTCAAGTAATTCCGCATATTACCGACGAGATAAAACGAGATATAAAAATACTTGGGAATAAATATAATTACGATGTTGTAATAACCGAAATTGGAGGTACTGTTGGCGATATTGAATCGCTACCATATATAGAGGCTGTTCGTCAGTTGAAATTTGAATTAGGTGCAACAAATAGTGTGTTTATACATTTAACTTTAGTGCCATATTTAGCTGCTTCGGGAGAGCTTAAAACTAAGCCAACACAGCATTCTGTTAAAGATTTATTAGAAAACGGAATACAACCCGATGTATTAGTATTACGTACAGAATACGATTTAAATACAGAGTTAAGAAAGAAAGTAGCATTATTTTGTAATGTAAATTTAGAGTCTGTTATTCAATCGATAGATGTAGATACAATATACGAAGTTCCATTATTAATGAAAGAAGAGAAACTTGATTTAATAGTTCTTGAGAAATTAAATCTTCCGAAAAATAATGATCCAAAACTAGAGACATGGCGAAAATTTGTTAAACGAATAAAAAATCCGAAAAAGACTGTAAATGTTGCCTTAGTTGGTAAATATGTAGAGTTACCCGATTCGTATAAATCAATTATGGAATCATTAATTCATGGAGGAGCTGTTAACGAATGTAAAGTAAATATTACTAGTTTTCATTCTGAAAAAATTAATGAAGATAATGTAAAAAAACAATTGAAAGGAATGGATGGTATTCTTGTTGCTCCCGGATTTGGACAAAGAGGAATAGAAGGGAAAATTGTAGCAACAAAATATGCGCGAGAAAATAATGTCCCTTTCTTTGGAATTTGCCTTGGAATGCAATGTGCTGTTATTGAGTTTGCTCGTAATGTTCTAAATTATAGCGATGCCGATTCTTCTGAGATGAGTAGAACAACTAAACATCCTGTAATTGATATAATGGAAGAACAAAAAGAAATTACCGATAAAGGAGGAACAATGCGTTTAGGAGCATATTCTTGTAAATTAGATAAAGAGTCTAAAGTTTATTCTGCATATAAAGAAGAATTTATAACAGAGAGACATAGACATAGATACGAATTTAATAATATATATATCGAAGAATTTAATAAAGCAGGAATGAAAGCTGTTGGATTTAATCCAGACGCAGAGCTGGTAGAGATTATTGAAATTCCGGAGCATCGTTGGTTTGTTGGTGTTCAGTTTCATCCCGAGTACAAAAGCACCGTGGTTAATCCACATCCATTGTTTGTTAATTTTGTTAAAGAATTATTAAAAAATAAATAAACGAAACAAAATGGAGTAAGAAAAGTAGTTTACATGTAATAAATATAATATAATAAAGAAAATAAAAAATCAAAATGGATAAAAAATCGATTATAGGTATTGTAATAATTGGTATTATACTTCTAATTTTTTACAAAATCAATGAGCCTTCACAAGAGCAAATAGAAAAAGCCAGAATAAAGCAAGATTCTCTTGAACTAGTTAATCAGAAATTAATTGAAAGTAATAAACAATTAGAACTAAATAATGCTAATGAAAAAAAGATTAGTGTTAACAAAATTGAGAAAGAGAAATCTGAAGAAGAATTGAAAGATATGTACGGCGATTTTGCCAATGCAGTAGATGATTCTGTTAGGTTTATTACCTTAGAAAATGATTTGATAAAACTAAAAATTAGTAATAAAGGAGGTAGAATATATTCTGCCGAATTAAAGAAGTATAAAACATACAATGGACGTCCATTAATATTGTTCGATGGAGATTCTACTGTTTTTGGATTTAAGTTTTTTGCTCAAAACAGAAAAGTTGTTACAAACGAATTGTATTTTATTCCCAATCGAGAAGAAAAATCTATTATAGTTGATGAAAATCCGGAATCGATTTCTATGCGTTTATATGCCGGAGACGATAAGTATATAGAGTATAAGTACTCATTAGCTCCTGAATCATATATGGTCGATTTCGATATAAATTTTGTTGGAATGGAGGACATTGTTTCTAATAGAAGTGATATAGATTTCGATTGGCAGATGTATTCTCCTCAGCAGGAAAAAGGATTTAAGAATGAAAATATGTACACATCTGTTAGTTATAAATTTTATCAAGACAAGGTAACTAATATTACTGCTCGAGGAAAATCTGATGCCGAGAAAGAAATAACTAACAAGATAAAATGGGTAGATTTTAAACAGCAGTTTTTCTCGATAATATTAATGTCTGATAATTATTTTTCTAATTCAAACATTAACTTTAAAAGTTTAGATGATTCGGATAAATATATTAAGTTTTTTAATGCTGAGATAACTATGCCTTTAATTAGAAATGCAGAGTCAATTAGTATTCCTATGAGTATGTATATGGGGCCAAATCATTATAAGACATTAAAAAAATATGGACACGATTTCGAAAAGGTTGTTCCTTTAGGATGGGGTATTTTTGGATGGGTAAATAGATTTGCAGTAATTCCTGTATTTAATATCCTTAGTAAGTATATTGCTAGTTATGGTTTAATTATTCTAATACTTACTATTCTTATTAAATTATTTTTATTTCCATTTACATATAAATCGTATTTATCGACTGCTAAAATGCGGGTTTTAAAACCCCAGATTGACGAAATAGGTAAGAAGTTTCCGAAAAAAGAAGATGCCATGAAAAAGCAACAGGCTACAATGGCATTATATAAAAAAGTAGGCGTAAGTCCATTAGGTGGATGTTTACCGATGTTAGTTCAGATGCCTATTTTGTTTGCCATGTTCCGTTTCTTTCCTTCGTCGTTTGAGTTACGACAACAAAGTTTCTTATGGGCCGATGATTTATCGTCTTTCGATTCAATTCTAAATTTGCCATTTGCTATTCCGGCTTATGGCGATCATATAAGTTTATTTACCTTATTAATGGCTGTTGCCTTAATATTTTCTTCTAAATTGAATAGTTCGCAGATGGATACTTCGAGTCAGCAAATGCCTGGAATGAAGTTTATGATGACATATATGATGCCTGTGATGCTATTATTCGTTTTTAATAATTATGCAGCAGGTTTGAGTTATTATTATTTCTTATCGAATGTATTTACCTTGGGGCAAACATTATTTATTCGTCGATTTGTCGATGACGAAGCTTTATTAAAGAAGTTACACGAGAATAAAAAGAAACCTCAAAAGAAATCTAAATTGCAGACTCGACTCGAAGAAGCCGCAAAAAAGAAGGGCTATAAGCGATAAATCGTTTCTTAATATAAATTCAAATGGTCGGTATTTTTCCGACCATTTTTTTTATTGAAATAATTTACTAATAATTTACTAAGTATATGACAAGAATTCAAAGATATTAATTTTATTTTGCTGTTTAATAGAAAGTTAGCAATATGCTCTAATCCATATTTAAATATACTTATTGCTTTCCTCCATGTTTTTTTTGATTGTAATTGTATTAATAAAGCCCTAGTTTCTGCTAATAGTTCTTTTAAATTTGTCATCGAGCGGAATTTTTCTTTTTGCAATTAGAATATTTACAAGGGTAGATATTTGAAAAATAAAATTTAACAATATTTAAAGTCAAATAATTTAGCATTATAGATGATAGATGTTTATCTGAATAAACATAATAAAAGTAATATTCTTATTTTCGAATTTGCTTTTTTATTGTTACTCATAATGTGTAATTATTGGTAATACTATAATAATATTCATTTGTATTTTGTAATTTTAGCTTTTGTAATAATTGTTGATATTTTTAATTTAATTGTAATAATTAACTTAAAATGTAAATTCAGACTAATTTGTGCTATTATATTTAATAATTTGCTTTTATGAAAAAAATATTTAGTTATGTTTCCAATAATTTACCAGTCATTTTTAGAGGGTTTCTTTTTATTTTAACAATATTCATTATTGTATCATTATTTCCGCGAAAGGCAAAATTCAAATACGAATTTCAAAAAGGTAATCCTTGGTTGTACGAAACATTGATTGCCCCATTCGATTTCCCAATTTATAAAAGCGAAGAACAACTAAAGTCCGAGAAGGATAGTGTTTTAAATAATGCAAAAGCATATTTTGAATTCGATAGTTTAATAGTTAAAAACAATAAGGTAGAGTTTTCAAAATCGTACGAAATACAAAAACAAGAATTTATTGTTAAAAATTCTAAAAAATTAATCGGAAGGAAATACTCTAATTTTGTTAAAAATTCTAATGATTTTTTTGATTTTGCTCAGGATATTTTACATAATATATATTCGAAAGGAATTATTGAGAGTCCCGAAATGATTTCGGAATATAATAGTGAATATATAGTAATTTTAAGAGAAAAAGTTGCAGAAAGTCACTTTGTTTCAGATATTTATACTCAGAAATCGGCATATGCATATTCTGTCGATAAAATAAGCGAATTTATAGAAAGTATAAATAAAAAAAACAATCTGTATATTGATTTTATTCGACAAGTTGATATATATAAGTATATAATGCCAAATTTGATTTTTGATAAATCTACAACTGAAAATGTAAAAAACGAAATGCTTAAAGATGTGTCGTTTACAAAAGGAATGATACAGACAGGTGAAAGGATTGTATCGAAAGGAGAAGTTGTTAATTTTACAATATATCAGGCATTAAAATCATTTAAAAAACAATCGGAAGAAAAACTGGGTCTGGGAAATAATAGCACGATGATATTTTTCGGCCATTTGTTATTTATTATAATTTGTATTACAGTATTGTTTTTATTTTTATTAAATTTTCGAAAAGAAATTCTTCAGGATAGTTTAAAAACTGCATTTATATTAATTATTGTTTTAATATTTGTTACAATAGCAAGTATTGTTTTAAAATATAGTATCGATAGTATTTATATTATTCCTTTTGCTATTATCCCAATAATTATTCGAACTTTTTACGATGCTCGACTGGCCTTATTTATTCATATTGTTGTTGTTATGTTGGTTGGTTTTTTTGCTCCTAACGGATTTGAGTTTGTGTTTTTAAATTTTAATGCAGGAATTGTTGCAATTTTTACTTTAACAGACTTGCATCGTCGAGGTAAACTATTTTTTTCTGCTGCCTTAGTTGTAATTACATATAGTATTATTTATTTTGGAATGTATATTAGCTACGAAGGAAATATTTCTGATATAAAATTGGAGAATTTTCTTTATTTTGGAGCAAATGGAGTGTTACTATTAATATCTTATCCCTTAATTTATTTATTCGAGAAAGTATTTGGTTTTCTGTCGGATGTTACATTGTTAGAACTATCGGATACCAATCAACCATTACTTCGAAAATTAGCAGAAAAAGCTCCAGGAACATTTCAACACTCATTGCAAGTGGCAAATCTTGCGGAAGAAGCAGTGTATAAAATTGGAGGAAATCCTTTGCTTGTACGTACTGGTGCTTTATATCACGATGTTGGGAAAATGGATAATTCTATTTGTTTTATTGAAAATCAAAATTCGGGATATAATCCTCACGATTATTTAGAATTCGACGAAAGTGCTAAGATTATTATAAATCATGTTATACTTGGAGAAAAAATAGCTAAGAAAAATAAGTTGCCACAAAAAATAATAGATTTTATTAATACCCATCATGGAGAATCAAGAGTTGAATATTTCTATCGTTTGTATCAAAATAAATTTCCGGAACAAACTATAGATGTTAGCAGGTTCACATATCCCGGGCCAAAACCAAATTCAATTGAGACAGCGGTTTTAATGATGGCAGATACAGTTGAAGCCGCTTCTAGGAGCCTAGATAAAGTCGACGAAGATGCTATTAATAGTTTGGTAGATTCGTTAATAGATAAGCAAATAGAAAATGGACAATACGAAAACGCTCCTTTAACATTTAAAGATATTAATATAATAAAACGAATATTTAAGCAAAAACTTGTAAATATTTATCATGCTCGTATTGTATATCCTGAAGAAAATAAAACCAAAAAAACACCTAGTTCAGATAAAGTAGATAATTAATTGTATTATAAAAATCTGCATTTCGATTATAGAAAAATAAAACAAAAAAAGGTGTTTGAAAAGATGGGATTGTTATCATTCTGAGCGAAGTCGAAGAACCGAGTGAAACGAGCTCAAAGAAGTTAGTCTATTAGTTTAAAAATGAGACATTTCGACTTCGCTCAATATGACAAATTAAATTAAAACTTCACTTTTTTTACACTATCTTTTTTATACATATAATTTGGGCTTTTACCATCTTAAATCAATAACTTCAATATTTGGATATTTTGTTTTATTAAAAGAAAATATACTGTTAGAAATTGGATTGTTATAAATATAATTCGATATAGAAAATAAATATCGAGTACCATTTTTGTAAAATATTTTAGCCGAGCTAATTTGTAATTTGCTTTTATTAATTTCTAATCTAATGCGAGAATATTCATTATTTAAATCCTCAGGATATAAGTCAATAGAGTAAAAGCTAGTATTATTCTTTATTAATTCGCCTAGATATTTATATTTAAAACCTTCTTCGTAAATAGTGAAAATTTTATTAGGGTGAGAAAAAATATCATTATCTTCTTTATCAGGTTCCGAAATATTTACCTCATTTACATCTTTTAAATAACTCCATAAAGTTTTCCCATTAAAGTAAGTAGTTGAATTCATAAAATCGAGTAGGTATTTATCGCCTTTCAGTATTATGTTTCCTTTTGATGTATTAGTGCTATTATCTTTTAAATCGGAATATTTTACAACAAAATCTGCTTTTATTGTTGTATATGATTTTGTTTTTTTTGATACTTTATTTAGAATATTTTTTGCATCATTGTCGTATTGAGCAAATGTAGAATATGCTAGAAATAAAGTAAAAATTAGTAAAATATATTTTTTCATGGTTTAGTGATTTTCTGAATTAACGAATAAAATTATATGATGCATTATTTCTTTTAGTTATTTAAGAAATCATTCAAATATTGTTCCAAAGAATATTCGTCTTGAAACAGTACTTGTCTGGCTTTACTTCCTTCAAAAGGTCCAACAATATTTGCTGCTTCGAGTTGATCAATAATTCTACCTGCTCTATTATATCCAATAGAAAATTTTCTTTGAATTAACGATGTTGAGCCATGTTGGTTTCTAACAATCATTTTTGCAGCATCTTCAAACAAAACATCACGATTCGATAAATCAACATTTCCAGCTTCAGGAGAGTTTTCTTCTACAAATTCCGGAAGAAGAAATGCCGAAGGATATGATTGTTGAGATGCAATATAGTTAGAAATTTTTTCTAATTCGGGTGTATCTATAAACGCACATTGTAATCGTGTTAAATCGCTCCCTGTTGAAATTAACATATCTCCACGACCAATTAATTGGTTTGCTCCCGGGCTATCGAGAATTGTTCTGGAATCGACCATAGACGTAACTCTAAATGCCATTCTTGCAGGAAAATTTGCTTTTATTGTTCCTGTAATAATATTTGTCGATGGACGTTGAGTTGCAATTATTAAATGAATTCCAATAGCACGAGCCAGTTGAGCAAGTCTGGTAATTGGTCCTTCAACTTCTTTTCCGGCTGTCATAATTAAATCGGCAAATTCGTCTATAACAATTATAATATATGGTAAATATTTATGTCCCTTTTCCGGATTTAGTTTTCTTGCAATAAATTTTGTATTATATTCTTTTATATTACGTAAATGTGCTAGTTTAAGTAAGTTGTATCTATTATCCATCTCAATGCAAAGAGAATTTAATGTGTTAATTACTTTTTGCGTATCGGTAACAATTGCTTCTTCTGCATCGGGGAGTTTCGCCAAAAAATGTTTCTCTATAACCGAATAAAGAGTCAACTCAACTTTTTTAGGGTCAATTAGTACAAATTTTAATTGTGCAGGATGTTTTTTATAAAGCAAAGATGCTAAAATAGTATTTAGTCCAACAGATTTTCCTTGCCCTGTAGCTCCGGCAACTAGTAAGTGTGGCATTTTTGCCAAATCGAAAATATAAGTCTCATTAGAAATTGTTTTCCCTAGAGCAATACAAAGTTCATATTTCGATTCTCTGAATTTTTTCGATGATAAAACAGAACGCATAGATACTATTTCAGGTGTTTGACTTGGGACTTCAATACCTATAGTTCCTCTACCGGGGATAGGTGCTATAATTCGTATTCCTAAGGCGGCAAGACTTAAAGCTATGTCGTCTTCTAGATTTTTAATTTTTGATATCCTTACTCCCGGAGCAGGAATTATTTCGTAAAGTGTAACAGTAGGACCTATTGTGGCTTTAATTTTATCGATTCTAATATTATAGTTTGCTAAAGTTTCTACAATTCGATTTTTATTTGCAATTACTTCTTCCTTATTTATTTGTTGTTGATTTGATGTAGCTTCATAATTGTTTAATAAATCAATTGAAGGAAGTTTATAATTCGATAAATCAAGCGTTGGATCGTAATTGTCAAATTTTTGATTATTATTATTGATAGTTGGTTCTTCAGTTTCTTTTCGTGTTTCAATTGTTAGTTCAATATTTTTTTCTTCTAAATCAGTATTAAGCTTTTCTTCATCTAAGTCGATTAATTCCGTAGAATTTTCATTATTTTCAAGAGTATTATTTATAATCATGTCATCATCTAAAGTATCATTGTCTTCAACTGATGGTTTATTGTCGGAATTTAAAATAGTATTAGTCTCTTTTTCTTCCGGCTCTAATTCTTTTTTTAGTATATGTTTATTTATTAATCTTGAAACATATTTTAAAAAATTATCGAACGAGAAAATTATGTAACACATAATAGCAAAACTTAGCAGGAATGCAGTACCGACTTTCCCAATAAAAGAATTAAGCCATTGGGCAATCTGATAGCCATGATTTCCACCTAAGCCACTTCCCAGATACCCATTAGAATTATTGAAAATATATCCTAATAAAATCGACAAGAGTATCATGCCTGTGAGACTTGTCTTTAATACTTTTTTTATCGATAAGGTTTTTATTTTAAAAAAACGCAGCCCAATTATTAATAGAATAAAAGGAAAAGCAAAAGATGCAATTCCAAACCATTTATTAATAAAAAGATTTGAAAAATGAGCTCCTGATTTTCCTGTCCAATTTTCTACTACTATACTTGTTTCTGAAATTACTTTCGACCATTCGAAGCTTTGATCTGTTTTCCAAGTAAAGAAATACGATATAAATGATAATGTAAGAAAGGCAGATAGAAAAATTATAAAGATCCCTATAATAACCTTGAATCTTTCATCAGCCAAAATTTTATCATTTTTTGTTCTCGTTTTGATTTTTTTCTTTTTTTTAGCCATCAATTATTAATATTGTCGTAATTATAAAATCCTTTACAAAGTAATAGAATTAAATCTAAAAACCTAAAACGTTTTTTAGAAATTTTTAACAAGAAATTATATTTGTAAATAGTTATTTAATATATTATGCTTTTGTCGGAGTAAAAATTATATTAAAATAATTTTAGTTAGAAAATAATAAACCAGAAATAGGCAAATTTAATATATTATGAAAAGTGTACTGTACGTAAGTATTTTAGTAAATTTTATTTTAATAATTTAATAATTTCTTTCATTGTTTTTTTATTTATTTGTTTGTATTCATTTGTAATATGAAAATTTTCTTTAGAAACTTTAGTTTCTAAAATGTCTGATGCTGTAAGTTTCATTCTTATTCCATACAATTTTATTTCAAATTGAAGTAAAACGCCATCAATATTTCGGAAAGGAGTATGCGCATTTGCATTACTGATTTCAATATTGTTTGTATAATAAACATTAAATGGTTTTATTAAAGTGTCGGAACATGTAATTTGTGCTTTGGCACAGTCATATCCGGCAATATTCTTAGTTTCTCCGGTTCGAGAAATATTAATATTAGGTAAGTTTTTATAAAAAATTGATGGTTCTCCAATTTTTTCGATGTATTTATATTTATTGTTAAATATTTTAACTAATGTAATGCTTTCTCCTTTTTTAGTATTTTGAATATGACTAAAACTAACTATTCCGGATAAACTTTCTATTTTATTTATTGTATTATTGTCTTTAAATTTGATAGTCATTTTTTTAGGTAAAAACGTAGACATAAAGTTTTGAAGAGAATCATCTAAATATTCAATATCGTATTTTATTAAACCTTCTTTAATTCTATGATTTGATTTTTTTTCTGTACACGAATATATACTTATAGATGTAAAAACGATGATTAAAAAAATACGTACTTTCATTTAGTAAATTATTTTAGACACTGTAATAAATGTAAATTTTATATGTGCTATTTATATCAAAGATATAAAAAAATAGGACTTAATTATCGATAATATTGAATTATTGATAAAATTGCATATTTGAGTAATTAATCAATATTTTATACTTACTAAAATTATTTTAATTGTATTGTTTAAAAACATTATTAGAGGATTGTAAATATCTTAGGTTATTTAACATATTAAAATATTAATTAAACTTAAAAAATTATGTAATTTTTTTATAAGTTTGTAACTTAAAATAACAATACTGTAAATAGTTGTATATGAATAAATTAGCTGTTGTTGCATTAGGTGGAAATGCATTATTAAGAGGTGATCAGGTTGGTACAATTGAAGAACAAGAAAAAAATGCTACTGATACACTTGAAAATTTGGTATATCTCATTAAAGATGGTTATGATATTGTAATTGGTCATGGTAATGGTCCACAAGTAGGAAATATTTTAATGAGAAATGATGCAGGAGAAGAAAATTATAAAATTCCTCAAATGCCCTTAGATGTTTGTGTTGCCGATTCGCAAGGTGGTATTGGTTATATGATTGAGCGAATGCTTAGAAATGTTTTGAATAAACATGGCATTAAGAAAGAGATTGTTACTCTTGTAACTCAGGTTGAAGTTGATAAGGATGACCCTGCTTTTCAAGATCCTCAAAAGCGTGTTGGTAAAATTTATAACAAAGAAGAAGCCGATAAATTAGCAAAAGATAAAGGATGGATATTTAAAGAAGAGGTAAAAGCTCACGGAGGGTGGAGAAGAGTTGTGCCATCGCCTAAACCTATAAGTATAATGAACGAACGTGTTGTTGAAGCATTAGTTCGTGAAGGGAATATTGTTATTGCTGCCGGTGGTGGTGGAATTCCTGTTTATTACGACGAAAAAGGAGATATAAGACCTGTAGAAGCTGTTATCGATAAAGATAATGCAACATCCTTACTTGCTGCAAGAATTAAAGCAGACGAATTTTATATTCTAACTGATGTTCCGTATGTTTATATTAACTATAAAAAACCAAACGAGCAGAAATTAGAGCTTTTAAATATGGCTGATGCTGAGAAATATTTAGAAGATGGAATGTTTGCAGAAGGAAGTATGGCTCCTAAAATTAAAGCTTGTTTACAATTTGTTGAACAAGGTGGTATAAAGAGTGTAATTACTGAAGCTACAAAATTAGAAGATCGTTCTTATGGAACTAAAATAGTAAAAGAATAAAGATATTAATAAATTAAAAAAATTATTAGTTATGGCATTTAATTTAAAAAATAGAAATTTTTTAAAGTTAATTGATCTTACTCCAAAAGAAATTAACTTTTTATTAGATTTATCTGCTGATTTAAAAAAAGCAAAATATACAGGTATAGAGCAAAAAAATCTTGAAGGGAAAAATATAGCATTAATCTTTGAAAAATCATCTACTCGTACACGTTGTGCATTTGAAGTAGCAGCTTTAGATCAAGGAGCTCATGTAACATATTTAGGTCCTTCAGGCTCGCAAATTGGGGGTAAAGAAACTATGAAAGATACCGCTCGTGTTCTTGGTAGAATGTACGATGGTATTGAGTACCGTGGTTTTGGTCAAGATATTGTTGAAGAACTTGGAGCAAATGCAGGAGTACCTGTATGGAACGGTTTAACAACAGAATTTCATCCAACTCAAATTCTTGCCGATTTTCTTACAATGCGAGAATATTCTGACAAACCTCTTAATAAAGTGAAATTTGCGTATTTAGGTGATGCTAGAAATAATATGGGGAATTCTTTATTAATTGGTGCTGCAAAAATGGGAATGGATTTCCGTTCTGTTGCTCCTAAAAGTGTTCAACCTACTGCTGAACTTGTAGCTCAAGCTAAAGAAATTGCAAAAGAGACAGGTGCTAAAATTATGGTAACCGACAATATTGAAGAAGGTGTTAAAGATTGCGATTTCTTATATACCGATGTATGGGTATCAATGGGAGAACCTGAAGAAGTTTGGAAACAAAGAATAGAATTGTTAAAACCTTATCAAGTTAATTCTGATGTTATGAGAATGACTGCTAACCCAAATGTGAAATTCTTACATTGTCTTCCTGCTTTTCATAATACCGATACTAAAGTAGGAAAAGATATTTACGAGAAATTTGGAATTAAAGCAATGGAAGTAACAGAGGAAGTATTCGAATCGGAAGCTTCTGTTGTTTTCGATGAAGCAGAAAACAGACTTCACACTATTAAAGCAGTAATGGTTGCTACATTAGGTAAGTAAATCATTTTAAATATTACAAAGAGAGAGACTCTGTTTTAATATAGTCGCTCTTTTTGTATATTATAATATGACTATCCGTGTAATTACCTAATTTATAGATTGATTTTCTTCATCTGCCCAATCCCTAAAGGGGGAGAAGAAAATCAATTTGCTCCCTTTAGGGTTCAGGGTAAACAAATTGATTTTCAACATATATCTCTTGTAAATGGGTGTATAAGCGAACTGTCATTTATTATAAATTAGTATTATTTATAACCATTCTGTAAAGAAATAGTATGTCATAACTCCAGAGTAAATAAGTTTTAAGCCTGTTCCAAGTAAAAATCCCAAGAACGAACCTAAGCCCGATTTTACCGATTTGTCTAAATTGGCTCCTCTAATTAATTCTGCTATAATTGCTCCAAGTAAAGGCCCAATGATTATTCCAATAGGAGGGAAGAAAAATAAACCTACGATAAGACCAATTATAGAACCTCGGACTCCGGCTTTAGAGCCTCCAAATTTTCTTGTTCCCCAAACAGGAACTATATAATCTAAAAATGTTACAATAATGGCTATAAACCCCATTAATATTAAAAACGAAGATGCAAAATCTCCAAATTGAGTTAATTGTAGCATTAATAATCCTAGAAAACTCAAAGGAGGTCCGGGTATTATTGGTAATATGCATCCTATTAAACCAACAATTATTAAAAGTATTCCTAATACTAAAATAAAAAAATCCATAATTAATATTTTTTAAATATCGATTTATTTATATTGTTTTTTTTATTGGTTTGAAAACTGCATGCAGAACTAGAACATTTACTACAACGATTCTCTGTTTTTGGATTAAAAAAATCGAAAATGTTATATAATACATAAACAACACTTATTACGATAATTAAATATGTTATAATTTCTTGTAGCATAATATTAAAAGAATAAGTTACCTATTTTATTAATTAGAAAAGCCATAATCCAGGCAAGTGTTGTTGTATAAAACATTGCAAATACTGCCCATTTCCAATGTCCCGATTCTTTATTTATTGCGGCAATAGTAGCTACACAAGGGAAATATAAAAGAATAAATATTAAAAAACCTAGGGCTACTACCGGAGTATAAACTTTTTCTCCTTTATTTGGTTCGTAATCATATGTTGCCGATTGTAGTTGTTTTGTTAATGTTTTTGAGTTAGTAGTGTCGTCTGAAGAATCGGAGTGATATAAAACACTCATAGTGCTAACAACAATTTCTTTTGCTGCTACACCGGAGAGAATACTAACACTCATTTTCCAGTCGAATCCTAATGGTCGCATAACAGGTTCTATAAATTTACCTAATCTGCCAATATATGAATTTTCGTGATAATCGGAACTTTCTTTGTCTTTTAATTTGCTGATTTCAATATTTTTCAGATTTTCTAAATTTTCTATATCTTCTATATCTTCATTTTGAGCAATTGATATTTGTGTATTATATGTTTCTGTTATTTGTTGAATTTTTGCTTCATATTTTTCCGAATTTTTAGTATTCAATGGGTAATAACCCAGTGCCCATATGATAATTGAAGCAAAAAGAATAATTCCACTCATTTTTTGTAGATATTGAACTCCTTTGTGCCACATGTGTTTTAATGTTGAGCGCATTGTTGGAACACGGTAAGGAGGAAGTTCCATTACAAAAGGAATTTCTTTCGATTTTAATAATGTTTTCTTAAAAATTATTGCAATAAATGCCGCTACTATTATCCCAAAAATATAAATGCTAAACAGTAAGGTTCCGGGATGACTTGGGAAAAACGCAGAAATAATTACCAGATATACAGGTAGCCGGGCACTACACGACATAAATGGATTTATTAAAATTGTTAATAGCCTATTATTTCTATTTTCTATTGTTCTTGTTGCCATTATAGCCGGAACATTACACCCAAATCCCATAAGTAAAGGAATGAATGATTTTCCATGTAAACCAATCTTGTGCATTATTCTATCCATAATAAATGCAGCACGTGCCATATATCCAGTATCTTCCATTAACGATATAAAGAAAAAGAGAATAAGTATGTTGGGCAAAAATACAATAACACCACCAACTCCACTTATAATACCATCTATTAATAGGTCTTTTAATGGCCCACTTGCCATAGTATTGTTTATAACTTGACTAATAAAATCTACTAAATTCGAAATCCATTTCATAGGGTATTTCCCAAACGAAAATGTCGATTGAAACATTAACCACATAAAAAAGAAGAATATTGGAAATCCCAGATATTTATGTGTTAAAAAATGGTCAATCTTATCGGTAGTTTTTCTTTTAATATTTATATTTCCTTTGTATGTTTCTTTTAATGCACCTGCAATAAAACCGTATTTTGAGTCTGTAATTATTGTTTCAGAATCGTCGGAAAAATGAGCTTCTATTTTCGATATTTCTTTCGATGCTGTATTTAAAATATCATCGGAATTTTTCCATTTGGTAATACTGAATCTTACAGATTTATCTTTTTCTAATAATTTAATTGAATAAAAACGCGATGAAATAATATCTGTTAATCTTTTATTTTTCCATATTTTGTCTTGAATATTGTGTATCGATTGTTCAATATCCCAACCATAATTAATATGTATATGTCTAACAGTAGGGTCGTTATCTTCATATACATCAATAACTTTATTAAAAAGATTTTTTATTCCATAACCCGAAGAACCTACTGTTGGGATAATAGGAATTCCAATCATTTTTCCTAATGCTTCATAATTAAATGTGTCACCTTTCTTCTTTAACTCATCATACATATTAAGAGCAATTACTACTTTAATATCCATGTCGATAAGTTGGGTTGTAAGATAAAGATTGCGTTCAAGATTCGATGCATCAACAACATTTACAATAACATCGGGTAATTCTCCTAAAATATGTTTGCGTACATATAATTCTTCCGGCGAATACGCCGACAAAGAGTAAGTTCCGGGAAGGTCGGTAATGTGTATTTTATAGCCGTTTTGTTGAAATTGTGCAATTTTTGAGTCAATAGTTACACCGCTGTAATTTCCTACATGTTCTTTCGATTTTGAAGCATGGTTAAAAATTGTAGTTTTCCCACAATTAGGGTTTCCAACTAAGGCAATCTGAATTTCCTTTCCTTTTACTTTTGCGGAGGTTTTTAATTTTGCATCGTCTATTACACCATTGAACTTGTTCGGAGCAATTTCTTTAGCTTCTTCTTTTGTAATAACTTCAATGAGCGAAGCCTCACTTCTACGCAAAGAAACTTCGTATCCCATAATAGAATATTCTATGGGGTTTTTTAGTGGAGCATTTTTTATTACTGTAACTTTTTTGCCTTTTACAAAACCCATTTCAGTAATACGTTTTCTAAAAGCACCTCTTCCTTTTACTTTAGTAATTATGCCCGAATCATTATTTTGTAGTTGCGATAATTTCATATTAAGATTAACCAATTTAATAGCGCGTAAAAGTAATATTATAAACTTATTTTAACAATATAAAAAGATGTTATTTTTAAAGAATCTAAATAAAAATTTAAAGAGTTATTTATGTTTTTATTAGTAACCTGATTTTTTTGATTATCTGTTGATGCGTTTATTTATTTGCAGAATAATAATTTAGAATATTTTAATGGCATTAATCGGTTGATATATGAAGCGTTGGGCGTTTTAAAGCACTACACTTTCAATTTACTATTAAATTTCTTTATTTGCACAAATTTCAATTTAACCACTTATCGCCCAATAATTTATACACCTTATTGAGGCTATGTGCTTTATTATAAATCAAAAATACATATTTTATAGATGTATTACAAAAAACAATTCAATGTTACTTATAGCCTTTGGCTTATAGTCAACAAATGTTAATCTTTGCACTGTGGAAATAAAATCTAAAATAGGAACTCGTATTAAAGAATTAAGAGATTTAAAAAATATGTCTCAGAAAGATTTATCGTATTCTGCTGATTTAGATAGAAGCTACATTGCAAGTGTCGAAAATGGGAAACGTAATATTTCAATTGTAAATATTGAAAAAATTGCTACTGCACTTGATATTTCATTAAAAGATTTTTTTCATAATGACAAGTTTGATTACGATAAATAAAGCTGTAAAAAAACTTCAAATCCTTAATTGATAAATCAATTAAGGATAGTGGGAACAAAGGGAAAACGGCTATGATTAGGTCTTCAAAGCCTATTCTAAATATTCACGAAGCTATAAAAGCACAGTTAGTTCATAATGGAGTAAACAAAGATTTGATTTATCCCCCGCTTAATTCAAGAACTCCTGAATTAAAATTAGCAGGATTTTTAAAACAAAAAGACCAAGATGTTTGTGTTACTCCTAATAATTTAGAAGCTACTACTGAAATTCTAAAAATAGGATTGCTCAATGGAGAAAACGATGAATTTGGCAAAGAATTCACAAAAAAAACATTGACAATTAATATTCGAAGTCAAATAAGTAGTATTCAAAAGAATTTTGATACTCTTTATGAAAGAACAATATCAGAAGCTCAAAATTTGCACGAAAGGTGTCCTGAAATGGTGTTAGGAGAAGTCTATATGATTGCAGTTCCTGAATATGATGATAAAGAATTTGCTAACAAAAAATCAAAATTCAAAACAATAAGTGCAAAATTGGTTGAGAAATATATTAAGTCCTTTCAAACAATTACAAACAGGAATGATATTTCAAAGAGTTTTTATCAATATGAAGCAACTTGTTTATTGATAGTTGATTTCAGCAAAAAGACACCAAAAATATATAATTCTACTGCTGAATTAGTTGAAGACAAACTATTACCAACAGACACAAATGTGAAATTTGAGGGACTTGAATGGAATAAATTTTCAGAGAAGTTGATCAAAACCTACTAAACAAGATTTGGAACGGGAATATTAAGTTGATATTTTTCGATTAAGAAAGTATCTATCTCCTCTTTTTCGGATAGTGTTTTTAAAATATCAAGTTCTTCCTTTGAGAATTCAGGTATTGTAAATCTTTCAATAAAATTCTTTTGATAACACGGAAAACCACCTTGTATTGAAACACTTGTTGTTGTTACATAGTAATCCATTACAATTGAGTTTAATATTTTCTGAACTATTAATATATTTTCTTCTTTTGACATTGAATGAGATAAACTATCAAAAAGTGTAGCTTTTCCAGAAGTGTCTTTACTAAAATATATACCATAACCATTAGTATAATAAGCATCATCTTCTGGAACAAATAAAAATCTTGGATGTTTACTGAAAGTTGGATTGAGAATTTTTTTTCCTATTCTTGCAATCCCTTGCGTTCTTCCCCAAACGTAAAAAGGTTCAAATATTGTTTTTCCTTTATTTCTACTTGCTAACTTTTCACGTTCAGAAAGTAAGTAATCATAACATTTAGGATATTTGGTTTTAAATTCTGTTTCTAAAATTGGTGTTGCAGTTTTTTTATCAACTTTATAAGGACAACAGTTCGTTAAAAAGTGATTTAAGTATCTAATAATGAGTAAAATAAATTAAAAAGAAATGCGATAAAATTTGTTTAAAACCTTGGCAATCAGTATCTTAGTAGATTAACGACAATCTGTTATGATATGATTACCAAGGGGATAAAATCTTATAATAAGCTAATAATCAGCACGTTAAACAAATTACCGAATATTAATAAGTGTAGAAAAGACTTTTTGTTAGAGGTCTTTGTTCTTATGCTCAGTATAAATAGGGCGTATAAACTTCCTACAGTTATCTCGCTATGGTAATTTTAAAGAACAAAGATACAGACAACAATTTGAAAAGCAATTTGATTTTCTAGAATTTAACAAACAACTTGTACTTTCTGCAGGTGGAGGTAAATATGCAATAGCATTTGACCCGAGCTATATTAACAAGTCTGGCAAAAGTACTCATGGAGTTGGTTATTTTTGGTCTGGAGTAGCTGGACAAGCAAAGTGGGGTTTAGAAATTGCAGGGCTTGCAGCTATAGATATCAACAACCATACAGCTCACCATTTAGAGGCTGTGCAAACATTTACAAATAAAAATACTGAATCCACACTAACGGATTGGTATGCTAATATTATTACAACACGAAAAGATCAATTAAAGCAAATCTCAAATATTATTGTTGCTGATGCATGGTTCTCAAAACGAAAATTTACCGATGAAATAATTTTAGCAGAAATGAATCTTATTAGTCGGTTTAGAGATGACGCAGATTTATTATACTTATTTCATGGACAACATTCTGGAGGAAAAGGTAGACCAAAAAAATATGATGGAAAGATTATACATAACAATATAAATAAAGATTACTTTAACTTTGTTGAGAAGAATGAGAACGCTGAGATTTACTGTGCTGAGGTATATTCTAAAGCATTGAAAAGAATAATAAAATTAGTTCATGTTATTTATAAAAATAAAAAGGGTAA
>Ga0190303_1000017_pt1 | contig 73039 bp, 134 predicted proteins | sample 48700701_MG_FD_161672 | JGI IMG/M metagenome (GOLD analysis project Ga0190303, IMG submission 161672) | Hydrothermal vent sediment bacterial communities from Southern Trench, Guaymas Basin, Mexico - 4870-07-0-1_MG | ecosystem: Environmental > Aquatic > Marine > Hydrothermal vents > Sediment ... | reverse complement strand
CATTGGAACTTCTATATTATCCAATATATATTTGTGTGGATATGATATATCAGCTTCCCAAGTTTGATCATATTGTCTTTTTAGGTCATTAATATCATACGGATTAAATACTTCTATTTTTTTTAAATTTTCTCCATTTATTGTTTTAAATTCAGATTCAGATTCATTTGATTCAATAAAAAAATAAGATTTATAATCTGTTATAATTTGAAACTCCCGATCATGGGTCGACGAATCGCGCCAGAGTTTTATTAGAATTGGTTTACCTTTAATTGTTTGTTGTTCTATTAACATTTTAATCACCTACGCCGCCAACAGGGCTCGAACCTGTGACATCTTGGTTAACAGCCAAGCATTCTACCAACTGAGTTATAGCGGCTTAAAAAATAAAAAAAAATTATTTATCCACTCCAAATAGTATCGAGGATATTATCTTTCTGTCTCTCAGAAAGTGTCTTCCAAACCAAAACTCCATAACGAAGTCGACGAACATATTCTTTTTGTTCTTCAAGTGTTAATTGTTCATTTAATTTCATTTTTATCACCTTTAAAGACTTGATTCAAGATATTCTACATCTGCAAGCATTTCTCTTAATCGTCTCATATCATTTTCTAATTCAATAATTCTTCGTTGCATATTAACCAAATTTGATTCAATTCGATCACTAATTTCTTTAATACTCATTTTAAACACCTTCAACAATATGCTTATTTTTTAAAAGTAGTTTCTAATTTTTATTTAATTTTTCAATTATAACATCATATTTTTCACACATATCAAAAACTCGAAAATCATTATGAATATTTTTATATATTATTTTTTTAATTCCAGATTCTATAATTAATTTTGTACATGTTAAACATGGTGATAAAGTTAAATATATTGTTGATCCTTTTAAATTTTTACCATTTTTTAAAGCATCTATAATAGTATTTACTTCAGCATGAATTGCATTACAAACTTCATATTTATTTTCATTAGGAAATATAATTTCTTTTAAACATCCATATTCACATAATTTTTTTTCTAAAGGTGGATGATTATAATCACTTGCTAATATTTCATTATTTTTAACTATTACACAACCAACTTTTTTTCGTTGACATATCGATTTTTTAGAAACATTAATAGCAATTTCCATAAATTTTAAATCAATTAATTTTTGTTTTAATATTTTTATTTTATTTTCACATTTTTTAATTTGTTGTTCATCATAAAGATCTCTTTTTAAATCTTCCAATTCATATTCATACATTTGAATTTGTTGAATTAAAAAATAATCATCATTATTATTCATAATAAATCACCTGTGGATTTATATTAACCAATTTTACTTTTTTAGCATTATTCATATCACTATCATAAATATGAACAGAATCACAATAATCTATAATTTTTATAATTTTTGCATTATTTGGTTTTATTACATATTTATTTATCATATATGTCATTGATATTATATCTGCTTGCCATGCACTAAAGGCATCTCGACTTCGCCATGTAAAATGAACTTCAACTTTTCGATCTTTTATATGTTTAATCCAAATCCGCTGTGGACAAATTGGACTTCCTGAAGTTGTATCTTTTTCAATATCCCATAAAACTGAATTTCCTCGATTTGATGAAATCCCTGTTTCAATTTGATCTTTTAAATTAAATCTTAAATATATTAATTGATCAATTTCTCTATTAAACATTCGATCCATTGCAGTATAAACAAATTTAGAATGATCAAATTCATAAGTAAATTCATCTAAATATCTATCAATAAATTTAAATGGATAATCTGAATGAATTTCATTATTTTCAATTTGATTTATTGCATTTCCATATAATTCAATAACTGAAGTTTCATCGGTAATATTTTTTGGTTCATTGATATCACCAATAATTCTTTTATTTCCAAATAAAATTATTTGATGAATTAAACGTGCCCAAGCACTATTAAAATCTTTATCTTTTATATATATCATTTTAATCACATCCATTGACCATTATAGCCTTTATTAGGTATTTTATCTAATTTAAAAAATACTATTTGACAAAATCGTGCTCCTTTTTCAATCATAAATCCTTCTGGATTATTTACATTAACCAAAAATTTTGTAGCAGTAGTTAAATTTGATTTGAACCCACTGTCCCACACTGCATCAGACATAGATACACCACATCGAATTAATGATGATCGAGGAAATACTAATGCTGTTGTTTCTAAATCAAGATTTATTTTTTCATTAATTGAAAAAAGATATGAATCTGAATCCAAAAAATAAACTCCATTTTCTGGTTTAACTTCTTCTATTGCTGGTGTTATTGTATCTTTATCATTCCTAACAATTCCACATGTGATAAATTTATAAACTTTATTTAATGAAAGATCAATTCCATTTGTTTGAATTAATCCATTTTTAACATAGTTTTTTTTAATTAATGTTTTATCACTTAACATTTTAACCTCTAATAAAATTAATAATTTCTTTTTCCATTTTATAAAAATCATCTTGTTTTAAAGTAAGAGTATTTATTTTTGGATATTTAAATTTTAAAAATTTTGTATATTTTATAAATAATTCATTTAAATTATTATCATTATTAACATCACGAATCCCATCATTTTTAATTGAATAATTAATCCGATCTGGAATTATATTAATAATATAATCTGCTTTTTCATATAAATTATATGCAATATTTTTTAGAAATTTATTATTTTTAAATCCATAATTAATATCATATAAAATAGAATCTATTGGAGATCTATCACATATAAATGATTGATTTAAATAAATAGCATCTGCAATTATCTGAAATCGTTGTAAACTTGCCGCTAATTGACCAGATTCTGTTTTTTGTGCTTTCAATGAATAATTTGGCCGATTAGGGATATATAAAATATTTAAATTTTTTGCAATTCTTTTTGCTAAAATACTTTTTCCTGTTCCAGATGGACCTGACATAAATATTCGAATCATTTTAATCACTTGATGTTATTTTAAATTCTTTATAATCTGATGAAATTTCTACTTTTAATCCATTTTTATTTACATTAGGACATTTTGTCCATTTTGCCAATAATATTGCTACTTGACTTAGATTCATTTTTTAACCTCATTATGTACTTATTTTTTAAAAATATTCTTGTTTTAAATATTTACCATAAAATACTTATTTGGATATTCATAATTTAAAATTAAATCTTCAATTTTCTTTAAACACCAATTTATATGTTTTTTAATTTCATCATCCCAAAATCTAAGTACTTTATATCCTTCTTGTTCTATTTTTATGTCACGTTGTTTATCTCTTTTTATTCGTTTTGGTGTATTATGCCAATATTTTCCATCACATTCAATTATAATATTATAATCAATTAATAATATATCTGGACGATATTGTAATATATTTACTTGTGTTTCAAAATTATAATTTCTTTTTTCTAATTCTTTTTGCATTATAAGTTCTATATCTGTGTTTTCAATTGGACGTAAACATCCACAAGATTTTTGACCATTTTTTAAATGATCTTCTCGAACTTTAAATTTTTTATTACAAAATGGACATTTTGCTAATACTATTTTATATGATTTTTTATATCCAATTTCTTTTAATACTTTAATATATTTTTTTTTATCATTAACATAATATTTATTTCCAATTGAATTTTTATAATTATGTGGTAGTAAACATCCACATGATTTTGTATTTCCAGATTTTATACTTTCTTCTAAAACTTCCCATTCTCTATCACAATAAGGACATTTTGCTAATACTATTTTATGACCATGTTTATTTCTTCCAACTTCTTTTAATATTTTTATTCCATTATATACTTTTCCAATTCTATTTTTATATCCATGTCCACATTTATTACATAAACCTTTAGTTTTTTGATAATCAACATATCTTATTAATTGTTCAAACCCACATTTATCACAAATTCCATAAACTTTTTTGGAAGATTTTGGATATTTTTTAAAATATTTCTTTAATTCATTTATAGATTTATTATGTAATTCTACAGTTCTTTTCCAATTTATAGACATAAAAATAAAATTACTTTAATTTAAAAAAAATAATCACACATAATCTTTATCATTGTGATTATTTATATTTCCTTCTTGTTCTTTATATTGTTCTTGAAGAAAACTTATTGCCATTTCTTTACTTTCAACTAATTTCTGATATTCTTTTTTAGAATAAGGACTTAAAATTTCTGAAATATCCTCTGCTGCTACAGAAAGAAATGATTTCTTAGGGTCTCCATTTTCATCTATTTCTTCAGATAAAACAACAAAATGATATGAAAGCCTATTTTGATGCATAAAGGGGAAACTTTCATCTTCAACTAAATATGTATTATTATTTTTCATTACAACTACTCTTGTCATTTTTAATACCTCATCATACTTTATTAAATTCATTATTAAATTTATAATAATATGATATTATGCCATCATCATTACTATTATATTCTTCTTCATTTTTTAACATTTCTATAATTTCATTATATTTTTCTTTTACAGTAATTCCATTAACTACTGCTGGTGCATTTTTATCACCAGTACTTTTTACAATTATTCCAGTTGTTTCAAATGCAATTGGAATTCCAAATGGTGTTGTATGTAATTCTATTATCATTTTTTAACCTCAATTAAGTACTTATTTTTTAAAAGTATTCTTATTTAATATAGATATTCGTTTATTTTATTTGTTCTAATATAGATGTCACATAAAATAATGGTCTTAAATCCCATCTATTTTTTTTTAATTTTTTTAATTCTTTACTTTTATCAAAATCATCCCATTTTAATATTTTTCTACCTTTTTCTTTTACTAAATTTTCAAATTCATCAGCAGTATAAAAATAAACTTTTTTATCTTCTTTTATATTTTTTTGAATTAAAAAATATGCATTACCACCTGCTTGTATACAATCTTTATTGGCTTGTAATTGATGTTCTTTAATATAAGAACTATTATATCCTCTTTTTGATTGAGATGATTTACATTCAATAAGACATGTAACACTATTCATTATTGCCAAAAAATCCCCAGGCTGTGGTCCGATTCTTATCGGGACATCTTTCAAAAATTTTGTATATGAAGCATGGTCTGCAATTCTAAACCAAAAACAATTATTTTTTTCAAGATCTTTTAAACTATTACGAATTTCTTGTTCAAATTTCTTCCCAGCTTTCATTTTCTGCCTCTTTAAATTTTTTCATCATTAAATTATATACATTTTGAATTACATCGATATCCCAAGGATTTAATTTTAAAATTAATTTATCATCTTCATAAAATTCAATTTTTGATGATTCTGTAAAAAATATTGTAATATTATCTATTTTAAATTCATATTCATATTCATGATACATAATTTTTCACCTTTAATTTTCTTCATATTCAAATTGTTCTTTTAATTTATTTTTTAATAAATAATCTTTATTTATTTCTTTATTTATTTTTTCAAGTTTTTTATTTAATTTTGCATTTCTTTTTTCTTTTTTTCGTTCATCAAAAATTTTTTGCAATTCTTTTAAATAACAAGCAAATTCACCTTCATTTACTTGAAAATAACAAACAGAATATTCTTTTTTATTTATTTTTAATGTTCCATATCCATTAAAACTATTTTGATTACGTAAAATTTTCATTACTAAACCATAAGGTAATAATTTTACCCACCATTTTAACATTTTATTCATCCTCATTATATTTTTTTAATATTCTTAATAATGCTCTATAAATAATGTCTTTTGTTACTTCTGAACTAATATTTGATACATCCCATTTTATAAGAGCATTAGTTAAATTTAATATTTCTTTTTTAAAATCATTCATTTATTAATAAATCTCCTATACATTCATCTAAAATTTTATGTTGAATTAATTTTATTTTTTCATATTCATCCTTTGATAAAGATCTAATTGCAATTAATAATGCTTCTAAACATTCTGTTGGTGTATAACCATTTATTTTTAATGTATCTTCATCTTTATCATGTAAAAGAATATATTTCATTCAATACCTCTTTCTTTATAATATTCATCTTTTTTATTAGAATATTTTGATAATTCTAATAAAAGAATATTTAATAGAAAATTTCTTTTATCATCTAATCCTTCTTTTTCAGAACGTTTAAGAAGTCGTTTAAAATCATTAATGGCTAAATTTGCCATCCGATTAATAAAAACTGGATTTTTATGTTCTTTATCAATTTTATTAAGTCGATTTGGTAAAATTTCATGTATCCAAACTTCAACTCGATGATTATAACTTAATTTAACAATTGGATCATCTTTATTTCTTTCAATAACTTCTTTTTGTATTAAAATTTCACCATCAAGAAGTTTAGAATCAAAATAATCTAAATCTTCAAGTTTGAGTACTATTTCTTCTTTCATTTCTTCTCACCTTCCTATTTCTTACTTTCATTTGTTGAATTGAAAGATTGCCACCTCTACGAGCCTTTTGATTTGCCTTTGCCATTTATATCTCCTCAAATTTATTTAAAATTCTATTTTCTGATGTATATTCACAGAAACATAATCCCATTGATCCTGAAAATATTTCTTCTTCTAATTCTTGTTTTGTTACTATTCGACCACAATTTTGACATCTATACATTTTTTGTTTTGTCATTTTTTTTAACCTCAATATGTACTTATTTTTTAAAAGTATCTTTTAAATTAAATCTTTTTCGTCTTATAAATTCTGCTTGTTTTCCTTTATTAAATTTAGTTACTGGTCGATAGTATCCGGTAACACGATCATATACATTTGTAATTCCATTACATTTTGGACATATTCCTGATAAATCATCAGAAATTCCACAATTTGGACAAATAGAATATGCTTTTGTAAATGCTATATATGGTAATGATGTATTTAAACAAATATTTCTAATTAAATCTTTAACACCTTCTGGTGATGGGGAACTTTCTCCCGCCCAAATATGAAATAATGTTCCACCTGTATAATATTGGTTAAATCTTTCTTGACATCTTAATGATTTACCTAAACTTAATTCATCACCTACATAATTATGACTCGAATTTGTATAAAAAATTCCAGAACCTTCTCCTTGTGTAATAATATCTGGATATTTTTCTTTATCTATTTTTGCAATTGAATATGATGCTGATTCACAATTATGTGATATAATTCCATTTGCAAGAGTTAATAAATGCTCATTATCATCAACTTCAACATCATATACATATTTTGTTTTAGTTGTTGGAATTGTAATAGATTTTATTGGTAAATAATAAAATCTATCATTATTTATATCTGATTCTTTATAATATCTTGTATATGTATTTGAATGATTTTCTTCTGTAATTTTAGTTATCATATAAGGTTGATGATGATTTCCATCTTTTAAACTTTTTTTAACACTTGGTGAATCTTTTTTTCTAAAAGTATATTTAATATTTAATGTATTCATTACTTTACAACAATCTTTTGCTAATTGTAAAGATGTTGTAGTCAATGTATTATTTTTTTTATCTCCATCACCCTCCCAAATTCCATCAATTAATCCATATCTAAATTCATTTGACATATTAAATACTTTTGATTTTATATGCTTTTTCCATGAATGTTCACCCGCAACAAATTGTAATAATGTATTTTTAAATCCATTACCAAATACTTCTATTCTTATTCCATTTTCACCATGTTTTCTTATAGTTGTATTACAACCAAATTCATTTTCTGCATATTCTTTTATAAAATTTATATATTCAATTTCATTTTTATGAAAAGTAAATGATGTACCATTTGTAGTTGAATGATGTCCTTCTGCTAACCATAAACCACATGCCCTTCCAAGATTATAATTTCCAATATTTGAAATATTTAAAATATTTTTATTAAATGCCATTTCATCTCCAATTTTTAAATCTTGACATTTTTTTATAATGTATTTATTTTTATCTTTAATAACACAAGGATGATCAGGAGTAACATTCATTGAACTTCCATTTATTAAAATAATATGAATTAAATGATTATTATATGGTTTTTCAATAAATCTTATTATTTTTTTAAATCCGTTTGGAGTTAAAATTTCAGTTTCATTTAAATTATGTTTTTTTAAATCTACAATATTTGAAATTGTTATAAGATTTCTTCTTTTATTTTTTATTATAAATTTTGTTGATGAACTAAAACATGGTGTTTGCTCAAAATTATATAAATGACCTGTTTCTTTTGCAAATTCTTTTGTTTTTTGTTTAATATGTTTTAAAACTTTTTCTACAAAATCTTGACATTCATAAATTGGTTTTCCAAACATATTTAAGCAAGACTCATTCATTCCAAGAATACCAATTGTAGAAAAATGACTTGAAAAATCTTTTAAATATTCACGTGTAAATGGCATTAATCCTAATTCAAATCCCTTATTTATTTTTTCACGTTTATATTCAAGATGTTGTTTTGCAACTTCTAATAAATTATTTAAACGTTTAAAATAACATTCTTCATTACCAGTACATAAATAACCAATTCGTGACATATTTATTGAAACAACTGCTGTTGAACCGGTTGAAATTCCAGTATTCCATAATCCACCTGCTTTTTGTTGTTCCATGACTTCTGAAATGTCCAATCGCAATCTACAACACATAGATCGACTATCTTTTGGATCTAATTCTGATCCAAGATAATTACTAAAATATGGAGTTCCAAATTTAGCAGTTAATTCAAAAATGCGATTAGATACTTCTGAATTCCAATCAAAATCTTTAGTAATTGAATATGTAAGAATAGGAAATGTATGAGGATTCCCATCTCGATCACCTTCAATCATTACATCTAATAATGCCAAATTAATCATATCCATTTCTTTTTGACATTCATTATATGTAAATTCTTGTGCTTCACCACCAATAATTGCTGGTTCATTTTTTATATGTTCTGGTGGTTTTAAATCAAGTGACAAATTTGAAAAAGGAGTTTGAAATGCTGCTCTGAGAGGATAAGAAAGATTAAAAACCATTCTTTGTAATGATTGTTTAACATTATTATAATCTAAATTATCATTTTTTATAAATGGTGCAAGATATGTATCAAAATTACTAAATGCTTGTGCTCCTTCAAATTCATTTTGAGAAATATATATATAATTAACAATATGATCTACTACCACATCTAAATGTTTTGCAGGTTCTGATGAACCTCCTGATGGATTTTTAATTCCATTTAGTAATAAAAGTTGAAGATCATGACCTGCACAATATGATGAATATTCACCTCCAGAAAGATCATGAAGATATAAATCGCCCGATTTATGATATTTTCCTGCTGGTGATTTAAATAATAAATCTTTTTTTAATATTTTATGAGCTATTTCTGCTTTTAATCCAGAAATAGAATAATTAGCATTAGCATTATTATAATTTCCTTCTTTTATATATTCATTAATTATTTTATTCATTCTTATCTTCCTTTTTATTTAATTTTTTACATTTTTTACAATTAGGATTTTTATTTTCTTTTAAACAATACTCACATATATAACTCATTGCAATATAATTCATTTAATGTCTTTTTCCTTTATACCAATCAAACATATCCCGTCGAAGTTTTGCCATTCTACCATCTGGATGTGTAAAAACTATCCCTTCAACAAAATCTGAATTATATTTTCGTCCAAATAAAGGTTTTAAATCTTTAAACCATTCAGAAATTGATTCAAAATCTTTTGGATATTTACCCCAAGATTTATATATATATTCTTTTTGAAGTTTAGAAAATGGAACAAATAAATGTTTTTCAAGTTTATATGGATTTTTTTGAAGTTTTGGGCCTATAACTTCACCAAAATGCTGTCCATTTGGTAAAAGTTTTAAATATCCTCTTTCATAAGCATTTTGAACTCCTTCAATAATAAATTGTTTTCCTTTATTTATAAAAGGAACTCGTGCTGTTCGATTAAATACATCTGTAATATTATTTTCATTTATAATAATACTTACATTTGTACCATCAAGTTTTTCAACGGCAATAACTTTTGGATCTTCAAAAACCCATTCATATCCAGGATTTATTTCATCAATAACTACATATTCATGTTTATCATTAAATTCACGTACAAAAGGTGATTGAAGTTTAGGCATATCTTTTATTATCATTTTTTATATTCCTCTTTTTTATTCAGTTTCATAACAAAACATTTCACCAGTATAACATTGAAAAATACCATCTATTCTTCCATATTTTTTACAAAATTGAACCTTTCTTGGAATATCATCAAAAGGTACAATAATTCTATACCAATATTTTACATCTGGATAACCCAAATGTTTATATGTTCTTAATTCTGCATCATATTCATCTTCATTATAATCAAGATGTTTACATGGTTTTAATTTAATCATTTAAAATCCTCAATTGACATAACTTTAATTTCACGTTCTAAACCATTTAATTTTAGAATTGGAGCACCCATTGGTAATGGATTATAAGATTTTTCTTCAGCATAAGAATTATCCCATTCAAGAAAATGTCCTGTCATTATTTTATATATTTTAATTTTATCAATTCTTTTTTCTTTAATATTTGGTTTACGAATAATTATTTCTTCAGTATGATTAAAATGAACATGACCCATAAGATAAATATCTACCCCTTCTATATGAGCAGTTGCATCCTTATGTGCTTTTATTTTTGTATGAGATAAAGTTGATCCAGCACTCCCATGCATAGAATGAATATTATATGCACATTTTTTTAATTTTATTCGCATAATTGATGAAAATGGAACATATCTAATTCCAAGTTCATGTGCTTGATTTTTTGATATATCAATTCCTGTTGAAATTTGCACTCTTCTTTCATGATTAGCACCATGAAAAACTAATGCTTTATGTTTTACAGGTGTTAATGTTTCTATTACCCAATCATATTGTTCTTGAGGTAAAATATCTTGAGTAAATTGAGACATCCCAGGTGATGTTCTTCCTGCAGATTCCATAAGATCACCCATAAAAATAAAATAAGCATTATCTAATGATGAACCTAATTCAAGATATTTTTCAAATTCTTTATAATTTGAAGTTGATGAACCATAGTGTACATCTCCCAATGGAAATAAATACATTGATTCTAATTTTTTAAATTCATCTTTAAATTTATCATTGCGTATATATTCCATTAAAATCACCCATATATACTTTCAATATATGATTTACCTTCTTTTTCTTTTGGACTATAATATAATTTATATATTAATTCATCCCAATTATCAAGTGAAAATGGTTCTATATAATATAAAACATCATCTTTATTAATTGTTATTATTTTTCGTTTAAAATTTACACTTGAATCAAGAATTAAAATATTTTTTTCATTTTCATTTTCATATAATGTTGTTTCTAATGAAGATCTACAATTTAATTTTTTTCCATTTCTTAATACAATTGAATGTGTAAATGGAAATATTTTTTGTTTTATTTTATTTATAATATTCATTTTTAATACCCATTTTTTAAAATATCTTCAATTTCATCTTTAAAAGACCAAATAGCATTATAATTATTCCATATTTTTTCAAATTCATTTATTGATAATTTTTTAACTTTTTTAGATATTTTATTTTCAAAATCTAAATTTAATGAATTATTTATTGGTTCAATATCATTATATATTTGTGCAATAAGACTATTTTGAAATTCAATTTTATATTTTTCAAATATTTCTAAATATTTTTTATTCATTTTTAATACCTTGATGCTACTTCTCGTTCAAAAATAACAATATAACCATTTTCAACTTCAACAGTTTTAATTATATTATTTATTTTCTCAAGATCATTCATATCATTTTTATCATTTTTGTTAATAAATCTTCTAATAACTTTTTTCATAATAAACCTCCAAAATGAATCTGGAGGGACTTGAACCCTCGGTACACGGGTTAAAAGCCCGTTGCCTTACCTATCTTGGCTACAGATTCATTATACTTTACATTCGACAATTATACCCAAATCTATTAAATGAGTAGTATCCCATGTTACATTTTCCTCTACCAATTCCCAACCATACGCAGATATACCATAATATACATCTGTTAAATCAATATCATCATCATTGATATTACCCTTTAATCGCATTATTTTCTCTCGATATGTTTCTGTACCAATTTTATTATGATATTCATCATATATATCATAAATATTACATTTATTTTCAGCATCTGCCCAAGATCCATGAGCATATTTTTTATCAATATAATTGTAAACATCATTATCATTTTTTGCAAGAAGATATTCTATAATTGCTAATACATTATCTTTTGGTGAAAAATGTTTAATTAATACTTTATACAGATTCATTAAATCATCTCATAACTTTTTACTATCAATTTAAAAAAAATAGAGGATTTTACTCCTCTGTAGTTCCAAGACGAATTACCACATTATAAACATGATAATTCTTCTTTTTACCCATATATCGAATACCGACAATATCACCATATTCGGCTTCGGCCATTCGATCATTCAATACTACATTTCCAAAAACAGATGTTCTAACACCCGTATCAAGGTTTTCGAGAACATATACTGTCTGGTGGAACTTACCAACTTCTTCTTCTGAAGAAATATATCTTCCAACAATAGTATCTCCTGTTTCGGGTCTCCATGTCTCAGGATATCCATCTGGATTCTGATCTAAAGCCGACATAATTTCATTGAACAAATCCGTATTAGTTGTTGTTTCAGTCATTTTTTATACCTCATTTAATATTTATCCCTTTTTGGGAATGATAATGACAGGTAATGAGCCAGCCATTATCAAAACTTTTTACTCAATAATGTACTTATTTTTTAAAAGTATTCCTTAGATTTTATAATTCTTTATATGAAATCTCATTTTAATTTATATTAATCTCATAAAAACGGGGAATCGTAATTTTCCATCTTTTGTAATATTTTGATATTTCACAATACATTGAAGTTCTTCACCATTTTTAATTTGTTCTGATATATCAATTAATTGCTGGTCATTAAATCCTGTGCCTATTTTAGTAATTTCATCTAATCCTTCGGGAATAACTTCTAATGCTCCCATTGTTCCTTTCCGTTTTCCAGTTCCTTCTGTTATTCCAACTATTTTTGCATTTAGATCTTTAAAATGTTTATATTTTATCCAATTTCTTTTATTTTGGAGATATGGACCATTTGGATCTTTTGCAATAATTCCTTCTGCACCAGTTCCTTTAATCCATATATCAATGTGTTCAAAAGTATTTAATGTTAATATTTCTGATAATTGGATATATTCATTTTCTTTAATTATTAATTCTAAAATTGATCTTCTTATTTTAAAAGATTTATTTTGAACATTTTCACCTTTATAATATAAAATATCAAATATTTTATATATCAGATTTGTCGAATTTATATCTAATTTTTCAAAATTATCATCTGATGAAATTATCTCACCATCAACAATTGTATTATGATCTAAATATAGTTTATCTTCTATAATTTTTGCACCTTTAAATGGCTTTCCTTGCCGAGTAAATAGTTCTATTTTATTATTTATATTTTTTGCAATACATCTATGACCATCATATTTTCTTTCAATAATCATTTTAAATGGGTTAAAATCCCCGGATTTCGCTAACATTGGTTTAATTGTAGATGTTATTGTTTGTCGTGGATTTATTTTTATTCCTAAATTTAATGATCCATATTTTATTGGATATAAACAATGACTTAGAAATTCTTTTTCTTCTGATGTGAGATATAATGTTGAAAGAATTTCTCTTTTTTCATTTGTTGAAGATATTTTTGCAGCTGTATCAAATTTTTCTATAATATTTTTAATATTAATACTTGTATCTGAATCATAAGTATTTATTTCTTCAAATATTTCTGGCCCAATACCATTTTTATTAATTGTGTTAGATAATATTGTTATTATATCATCTGATAATGTATCAATTAATCTTTGTTTCTCTTTTTTTGTATTGAGAAATTTAATTTCATTTGAAATTTCAATAACTTCTTGTAAATTTGTCATTATTATATAACCTCTTTAATCTTTTTATATAATCTTTAGATAATTTATCACATATATTAATTGCATGAATACAATTTTTTATTTTTTGTTCATCTTTTTTCTTTTTCCAATATTGTAATGCAATTTCAAAACGATCACGAATATCATAGATATGTGTTAATGATCTTTATAATTCAAATTCTTTATTTATTTTTATCATTTTTATCATCTTTATATAAATAATCAACAGTATAACCAATTGAATAATACATATATTTATCCCAAATATTTATAAATTCTTCATCATTAAGACTATTTAATTTTTCTAATATTGCTTTTTTAATTATATCATTAAATTCTGGTTCTAAATTATATTTATTAATTATTTTATTTGTCAAATCAGATCCAAGTTCATATCTATATTTTGACCATGCTCTCATTTTATTTTCACCTTTTAATTTTTATTCATTTTTTTTATTTTATTTTTCTTTTTTAAAAATAATAAATCCTATTAGAAATTTCTATAATATGATCTATATTTACCATTTTTATCTTCTAATCTTATAAAATATGATCGAATATATTTACATTTATTCCAGGCATTATTTTTTATTATTTTTTTCAATTCAATAATACTTTTTTCATATTTAATTATTAATTTTTCTTTATATTGATTTATTTCTTCTTGTGTTAAATTTTTACAACATTTTTTGCATAAACCTGGATAAAATAATTTATTTTTACAATTAGAACATTCAAAAAATTCCCAATCTCGATAATCACCTAATGGAATTTCTAAAAATGTTTCCCAAGAAATTCCAATTTCCAAAAGATATAAAATTGGAATATAATTACCAGAAGGGAGTTCTAAAAGATCATAGTAAATATCTTTTTTATTATATTCATTTGACATTATATCTTTTAAATATTTTGGATCATAATAAAAATTTGTACACATTTAATCCTCATTAATAGATTTTATTTCACAAAAATGTTTATAAAAATATGATGAATTTAATTTTGTAAATTTTAAATAATTTTTACAATTATTATTAAAACAAAAAACTACGGATTTTGTTTTAAATGCTTTTTTATTACAATTTTTACAAACTATTATTGACATTTGTTTACCTCAAATTGTACTTATTTTTTAAAAATATTCCTAAATCTTTATTTTACTAATTTTATCATTAATATGTGTTAATGATTTCAAATTCCAAAAATTATATTGAAATAGTTTAAAATCATATAAATTAAAATCCCAAAAATCCATTTTAGGAAGTTTTGGTCGATCACCTGTCAAAATTAATCTATTTAATGATGTATTTATTTTTGTTAATAAATAAGGAAGAGATGTATCCATATATATATTTAAATTTGGATATTTTTTTTGTAAATATATTAATTCTGCAATTTTTGTTATATCAAATTTTCTTTTACCACCGGTAAGACCACTTAGATATATTGAATTAAAAATATGACCATATTTTTGAAATAATTGATCTATAACTTTTGGGCGATTAAGATGTGCTGGAATTGAAATATAATCTCCAATTGGAATTGCATCTTCTGATTGAAATGCTTGATATGTTAATTTATCATATAAATTATTATATATTTCAGATTTTAAAAATTGATTTCGTATTTTAATACTTTCTTTTTCATCATTTTTAATTTCTGGAAGAAAATATGCATTAGCATTAATTTCTTTTATTATTTGATACATTAATTTATTTGAAACTGAATGCCCAAGTTCAAATGTTGAATTATCAATTATTTTATATCCTTTTTGATATTTAAAATGATTTAAATATAATTTTGATTTTTCAGCAATATGTGGAAGAATTAAATGATAGTCATTAAGATTATTGCCCCAATGGAGATAATTAATTGGTAATAATGCACATAATTTTAACATTTTTTTATACCTCTATATTTTAATTTTAAAAATATTTCATTATATTTTTATTTTTTAATAAATTATATGTCCATTTATTTTTATTTTTTACAAATATTGTTGTAATGGGATTATCAATTATTACTGTAAAAATTTCATTAAATTTTGATTCTTCATAATGTCCATAATGTAAAATAAAATCTGAATTTGGATCTTTTTTTAATTGAAAATTTGTTTTAGATTCTATTAAATTAATAATTTTATTTTTTACATTTTGACATTTTATTAATGGATGTATATTTGTTGTCATTTTTATATCAACCCACAATTTTTAATAATTTGATAAATACTTAAATATTCTATTAATACTATAAAATAATATCCAATAATTAAATATGGTCCATGTTCAAGGAATTCCATTTCTAAGCCAAAAATTGTTATTGTTGTAAAATATATTATTGTTAATATTTTGCCAATCATTTTTTTAACTCTCCTCTGAAATTGTATTTTTTACATAATTTTTGCCATTCACAAAATCTGCACATGAAACCACGTTTTCGAGGCCATCGATCGAGTTTTTGGTATTTATCATAATTATTTTTAAATTCAAGAACTTTAAATAAAAAATAATCAATATTTTGTACTTTAACTGGTCTATAAAAATATGATGAATCCTTATAACCCCAGCATCCGATTTTATTAATTTCGGGAAGATTTAAATGAATCGATGCCATAAGCATGTAACCTGAAAGTTCCCAAATTGTCACTGAACTTATTTTTGATTTATAATCTAATATACCATAAGTGTTATCTGTGAATTGATCAATTCTATCGATATAACCTCGAATTAAAATATTTTCATTAAGAGGGTTTAGATTTCTAATTTTTTTTCCTGTTGTTGAATTTTTTCGTGGTTCTATAAATTTTTTTATAAAATTATCTGTTATTGTAAATTTGGCAAATAATTCTTTTTTATATGGTTTTGCTAAATCTCTATTAAATTCTTTATCTAAGTTAAGTTGATATTCAATATAATTTTCACGAGCAGTATTTATGATTTCATTCGCTTCTATATTTTCTGTTTCTGCATCACCAAATAAATCGTGTAAATATTCTATTTTTTCTACAATATCCATATTTTTATATTTTTGTTCATCTATTTTATCATAAATTTTATCCAATCGATCATGGATTTCTAAACCTGCAATAAGATATTTGTCATCTAAAATTGTATCTTTTTCAGGTTTAGGATCATCGATATAATTAAATCTGAATTTAAGTGGACAATCTATTAATGATTTTATTTTTGATTTACTTAATGTTAACATTTATTTTTCTCCTTTATTTTTTTAATAAGATAATGACCAGTTATTTATATATGAGTTGTCGTTTCAATGACAAGTGTTAATAATTCCAATAATAGCAAGGATGAAATAAATTAATGATAACATTAATAATTCGTATAATTTATTTTTTTGCGAATATATTATCCAAGGAATTTGTGCTAAAAATAAAAATAAATTTCCATTAAAAGTTTGACCTTGAGATAATAATATGATAGATATAATTGAACCTATTAGTCCTATTTGTTGTAATTTTAATATTTTTATCATTAAATTATACCATATATTATATTTCCATCATTATCTTCAATCCAACCACAATAATTAGTCTTATTTTTTATTATTAAAAGAATTTCTTTAGCAATTTTTATATTTTTTTCATATTTATCATTACAACCAAATGGTATAATAATTTGCATTTTATTTATTTCCTTTATTTCCTTTATTTATTAATTGTTTCATTTCTTTATAACAAGATTGACATAATCCGGCACCTACATATAATTCGCCACATGATTTACATTCACAATCTGGAAATATTGAATTACTATATGCTCGTTCAAGATATACAAGTCTTGATCGTTCTTCTTTTGTAAGGTTATTCCACCATTCTTTTGTTCGTTTCATATTTTATCCTCAATATATTTTTTCATATTTATGCCTTATATCACATTCATCAAGATATAATTTCCATAATGCTAATGCTAATGAAGAATATTTAGTTGTATTCCAATCTATTGGATATCCAATTGTTTTAGCAATATATTTTTCTTCTTTTGTCATCTCAATTTTCATTTTTATAACCTCAATATGTACTTATTTTTTAAAAGTATTTTGTGGGTAATATTTTACTTTTATTTATTTTTGTAGGTAATGTTTTTAATTTTATGATCTTTGAGAATACTTTTAAAAAATAAGTATATGTTGAAGGAAGAAATTCGATTTAAAAGGTGATTAGATGAATTTAAATTATATTGAAAAAGAAATTGAAAGAAAAATTGAAAAAGAAATTGAAAATAAATTATGGAATGATAAAAATGAAAATGATAAGAAATAATTGTAATATAATTTGCACAAAATTAAGAAATGACGGATTTGATGAGTTTGGAATTTTGTCAAATATTCCTAAAAAAATTTTAATTAAACATATTGAAAATTTAAATTTAGATGTTAATCTTTATATAAATTTTCTTTTGGATTATAAATATTTGGAAAATAATATTAATGGTTATAAATTAAGTGGAATTGATTTGTATGAAATTTAATGATGCTTATGATTTGGCAGTAAAGGCTTGTAAACGGTCAAATATGCGGCAGAAATTGGGTGTTTGTTTGTTTGATTCTAAAAAATATGTGATTGGTTGGAATCGATCTTATGGTTGTAAAACAAATAAACGAACTCCCTGGAGTATTCATGCTGAAGAAATGGCTATTTTAAAGGGTAATAGGATTGGTATTGATTTTTCTGATGCTACAATGATTGTTTTAAGAATAAATGGAAGAATATCTAAACCTTGTGAATCATGTCAAAAACTTATTGAAAGTGTTGGGATTAAAAGAATTTATTATATTGGGTGATTTTAAATGGATTCTAAAAAAAATAAAGAAAAAAAATTTATTGATTTATATGGAATAGAATTTTTTGATTTAGATAAATATCCAAAAAGTGTAATGAAACAAAGAAAAATTCGTTATATTATAAAAAATGATTAAAATGGACCATAAAGATTGTGAAATTATATATGATAAATATGTAAAAGAATTAAAATATTTGGGTTGTAAAGAATATCCTGAATTTTATAAGAAACAAGTGAAACATACTATAGAAATTTTAGAAAAAATGTTATAAAATAAAGGTTAAATAAATGAAAACAAAAAAATATATTCAAGAATATGCAAATAAAAGGAATATAGAAATTCAAAAAATTTATGATTATACAATTCAAACTATAGCAAGTGTAGTAGAAGAATATGAATTAACATACGAAATATCCACAAAAATTACTAAACGTATTAAAAAAGATTATTATACTAATTATAATTTATTTGATATACTTTTCAGACAAAATGGAACACAATTATCTATTATATATCCAGAGATATATCTAAAAAATGATAATGATTGGGATACTAATTCAATATATGGATTTTTCAGATATGGAAAATATGTGAGAAAATTTAGAATTAGTATAATGCCTATTCAAATGGGTATTAAAATTGATAAACAGGTACGAGAATATGCTCAACAATTATTAAATAAAATGGAAAGTGATATAAATGGAAATTAATAAAAATTATATTAGAGATAATGTTAATTTAAATGAATTGGGTTTAAATTTTATTGAATATGAATATAATACTAATGTTGGATATATTGATATTTTATGTGAGGATGATAATGGGAATTTAATTCCAATTGAAGTTAAATTGGGGGAAGCAGGAGATAGTGCTATTGGTCAAATTTTAGGTTATATGAAATGTATAAATGCTGAAAAAGGAATTATTATTGCGCAAGATTTTTCTGATAGGGTTAAATTTATTGCTGAAGATTTAAATATTGATCTTGTTAAATATGAATTGAATGTAAAATTAAATAATAATATTAATGATGATAATATATTTAATGAATATAAAAAAAGATTTATATCTGAAGTAAAAAAGGCATATTCTTTAGATTTAATTGATTGGATTTGGATTGGAAATGTACAAAAAGATAAAGGTACATCTATTGATCCTAATGATTTTATTAAAAATCCTAATAAATATTTTAAATATTTAAAATATAATTATTATATAAATTTACATTATAAAATACAAAATAATATAGAAAAAATACTTTATATTGATAAAAAAGAGTTAGAATTTAATAAAATTCAGTGGGATGATTAAAAATGGATCCATATTTAACTACAAAATTAATTGATAAATATATAAAAAGAAATTGGTGGATTATTCCAATTTCTGAAAATGATAAAAAACCGTTAACTAAATGGGGTAATTTAAAGAAAGCATTAAAACCGGCAGAAATTTTTATAGAAATGAAAAAAGATAAAAATAATAATATTAAAGGTAATTTGGCTGTTTTAACAGGTAAAAAATCTGGTATTATTGTTTTTGATATTGATGATGAACTTTATAAAGAGGAATTATTTAAAAATGTTGAAATAAATACTCTTATGTCAAAAAGAACTAATGGAAGAGGACATATATATTTTAAATATAATCCTAAAATAAAGGATCATGTTGGTAGTAATAAAAATGATACAAATTTTTTAAATATTGAAGTTAAAAGTGATAAGCGGTATGTTGTTGTGCCGCCGTCGACTCATAAGTCTGGTGATATTTATAGATTTAATGATATTGATAAAGAAATTCAAGAAATTCCTGAGGAGATGATAAAAAATTGGAATAAATTATTAAATTTAAATAATGAAATGAAAAAATATATGCGATCGGCACCAAAATGTATATATAATGCAATAAAAAATAATTTTTCAGATATTGAAAAATGGAAATCTGATGGTGCAATTGCTGCAGATTTGAGAAATAAGGGATTTGGTATTGATTTATTTAAATTTATTATGAAATATGTTTATAGAGAAGATTATAATGAAAATGATACTGAGAAGGCATGGGAACATGCAAAAGAAGTAAAACCCTGGAATTGTGAAAAATTAAAAGAAAATTTTGGCGATAATTATTGTAATGAAAAATGTAGAATTTATAATTTTAAAAATAATGCTGATTTAGTATTGTTTAAGGATAATAATTTTGATATTTTTTTAAAATTTTCTGAAAAAGGAAAAGTAATTGGATTTGAACGAAAAAAAATTGCTGATTATTTATGTAAAGAATTAAATGTACATATAAAAAATAATGAAAGATATATGTATTGTTATAATAAAAAAGAAGGAATTTATGAATTGGATTATGGTGAAAATGTCAAAGCGGCATTAGTTGAGATGTTTGGGGATTTGATGAATATTCATGAGCGGAATGAAATATTAGATTTAATATTTTTAAATAAAAAATATTGGTATTATGATTTAGATAAGGAATTTAATGAATATCAAAATTATATTAATTTTAATAATTGTATTTTAGATATAAGAAATAAAAAACAATTACCACATAGTCCTGAATTTTTCTTTTTATCTAAAATTCCACATAATTATGATCCTAATGCTAAATGTCCTAAAATTGAAGAATTATTAAAAAATATTTTTATAACTGATGGAATTATTGATAATTATAATAGTGAAATTGAATGGATTGGATATTTAATATCTAATATTAATAAATATAAAACTTTTACTATTTATACAGGAAAGGCTGATTCAGGTAAATCGACATATTGTAATTTGATAACAGCATTATTGGGTGAGAAAAATGTTTCTAATATTGAGCCGCAAGATTTAATGAAAGAATTCTATATGGTTAAGTTAATTGGGAAATTGGCTAATATTGATCCTGATGCTGGTTCTGATAAAATCTATGGTTTAAATAAAATTAAAAAATTAACTGGTACTGATAGAATTACTGCTAATGTTAAAGGAAAACCAATGGTTGAATTTAGAAATAGTGCTAAAATAATGTTTGGATGTAATGAATTACCAAGATTTGATGATCGAAGTGATGCGACTTATCGACGATTGAGATTAATTCAATGTTTAAATCATTTTGAACTTACAGAAGATAATCCATTTAATTTTGATGACTATATTACTGAAGAGGAAATGTCTGGACTTATTAATTTGGCATTAAAGGGATTAGATCGGTTAGTTAAGAGAGGTGGATTTGTTAAAAAGAATATTGATGATGTTGCTGAAGAACATGATCTTTTATCTAATATAATTTTTAGATTTGGTGAAGATAATTTGGAATTTACTGATTTTATATTTGATGATTTTATATCAAGTGATGATTTATATGATCGATATGAAATTTGGTGCAAAGATGTTAATATTCCAGTTTCAATGCCTAAAAAGACATTTATTCGAGAATTTAAAAATTCATTTTTTAGAGAATGTAAATATAAACAAAAAATGATAAATGGTGAAAGAATTCGAGGTTTTTTGGGTGTTAAATTTGATGAATGAAATTACTCATATCGATACGAGTAATTTTTTTGGATACGAGTAATAAAACTTGCCTCCTGCTATCATTTACTCATTACTCATATAAATATTAAGTTTATATGTATATAGTAAATAGGTTCTTATGTTAAAACTTATCATTGTTGAAATAAGATGAAGCTGAAAAAGAAACGAGTAACGAGTAATTTCTTACAAAGTTGCCTCTTGCTATCATTTTTGATTACTCGTTTACTCGTATAAATTTGAACAGAAAATTATAAGTAATAGTAATTAAAAAAGACCCAAAAAATTAAGCAAAGAGCCAAATATCCCATCAAATCCAATATTTTTCCAAATAAAGTAGTTTAAAAATTATCCAATTATAAGTCTACAATTTTGAAATAAAGAGTTTATTTTAGTTAATTAGGCAAAAGATAGACCCAGGTATATTGGTCTATATTCTAGGTGTATTGGTCCAGAACATTGGTCCTATATCCCGGGTACATTGGTCCTATATCCCGGGTACATTGGTCCTATATCCCGGGCACATTGATCCTATTTCCCGGGTACATTGGTCCTATATCCCGGGTACATTGGTCCAAGATTTTTAAATTTTAAAAGTTTAAGAAGGAAAGCTTTATAAGGTATTAAGTTCAATTAATAATTATCCAATAAGGAGATGAATCAACAATGGCAACAAATAAAAAGAACCAGAAAATTATAGAAGCAATGAAAACATTTTTAGTAGATGAAAAAGATTTTCATATTGATCGGTGGGGTAATTGTGTAAATAAAGAAGGTAATAGACGATACAAATTTAGTGCTACTTCTTGTAGAATTGAAATAAAATTGTCTACTGGTAGATGGTATAAAGTAGGAGGCTATTACTATAAAGATATATGTACAATTGGAGATAATAATATAAATGATATAATAAGGAGATGAGTCAACAATGAACACACAAACTATGATCTGTATGCGCTGTGAAGCGTATGGTAATGAACAGGAATGTGGGATTAATTCTAGCATTCTTACAAACGGTAAATTACAAGGTTACAATTGTAAATTGCAGCGGTATTATGCGAATAAGAGGTGATGATAATGTCGTTAGAAGATGAATTAAATAGAATGCGTACTCAATGTATCCATTCTGACGAATTGGGTAATTGTACAATAAACGATCGGTCATGTCCATTCTTTGGTTGTGATTGCTCCCAATCATACGAGAATGGGGTGAAAGAAGCGAAAGAAAGAGGATTTGAAGGATTTAGATAAACCTGATTTGGATGATATACTTTGTATGGGTATAGAGTTAGAAGAATTAAATTTAATATGAATATAATTAAAATTAGTTTAATGATTATAAATTTAATAATAATAATGTGTATTATATTTATAATTCAGGATAATGGTACAATGATCCAAGATAATGGTACAATGATTCAGGATAATGGTACAATGGTCCAGGATAATAGTACAATAGTCCAGGATAATAGTACAATAGTCCAGGATAATAGTACAATAGTTCAGGATAAAATAGATCATAATAATACAAAAGTTAAAGGTAATAGAAGAAATAGACCAATTGAACCCGTTGAACCGGTTCCTGAGGCATCATCATTTATATTATTTTGTTTGGGATTAATTATATTATTGAGGTTTAATAAATGTTAACTATAATAAACATTCAATTTATTTCAATTAATGAAATTTTATATTATGGAATGTTTATAGCAATTTTTTTAATTATAAATCTTTCAATTAAAGAAATTTTTATTGAATCAAAAATTTGGAATAAATGGGCATTAAATTGTTTAAATATATGTAATATTACATTGTTTATTGTATTTTTGTTAATTATTATTTTTAAAATATTAATTATTGTTTGATTGATGTGATTGAAACTTTAAAAATTTAAAAAGGAAAGCTTTATAAGGTATTAAGTTCAATTAATAATTATCCGATAAGGAGATGAATCAAAAATGACAAACAATAATGTAATGGAAGTAGTTGAAGATTGTGTTTTTAGACTAAAAAAATCTTGAAACACAACTTGAAAAAGAAGGTAAAAATACTGAATATCTTGATAAAGCCGTCCGCAATCTCTATAATCATTTAATGCAATATGATTAGAATCTTAAAACTTTAAAAGTTTAAGAAGGAAACCTTTATAAGGTATTAAGTTCAATATAATATTATCCGATAAGGAGATGAATCAACAATGACAAATACAACAACAGAATTCCGAAAAGAGATACTGGATAAGATAGGGATATCGTATGACTATTATCCAGCATCAGAATCAACTGATAGACATTGCAGATGGGTTTGCACAGATATTAACTGTAATGGAGCATCTTATAAGAGTTTTCCAGCATTCTTAAAACATATCAACAGAAAACACGGGATATATTTTACAATCCTTAATTGGATGCGAAATGTATAAGGAGATGAACATAATGATAAACAACAAATATAAAACAGATATAAAGAACAGATATTCAGAATCAGCTATTCCAAACGCGTATGATGTAGAAGTACCATCTGGGAAGCCTATCTACATTACAGGAAAAGGAGCAGTATTTGGTTGTATGGATGCTGTAGATGCGTATGATATTACATGGAGTGCATCATGGGATGATATATGCAGAAATGCAGCACGCATGGATGAAGACCACGATTATGAGTGTGGATCAATTCGCTTAAAAAATGGTGTACATAAAGTCTTTATGACATGTACTGGTTATGTATATGTGGATGGGAGAGTATATTAACTCTTCTATTATTTATAATAATTATATAACAAGGAGATGAATCAAAAATGGCAAATAATAGTTGTGATACTGTATTAAGAGGCATATTTGGATATAATAGTCCAAATAGAAATGATTGTGGATATCCTGGTCGATATAATCACGAGGATTGTGCCAGGATGCATGGATGGGACATTGAGGGTGCTAATACTTGTGATTACCCCGATGGGTGTGAATGGTTCGAAACAGGGAAATGTCCTTTTTATAATAAGGAAAAAATGATTCAAGAAATGAAAGAATTATATAAAAAAGAGAATAAATAAAATGACACAAGATTTATATTTTTATCCAGATATGGCAATGGTAAAACCATTGAATTTTTGGGAAGATTTATATGGAACTGATAATTATTTTAATAAATGGAAATTAAAGAATCTTATAAATATTAATAATTTAGATATTTATAATATTCAAGAATATAAAAAATGTCCAATTAATGCTGTAGAAGGTTGTTATAGAGTAATAACAAATAATAATCAAATTATTAATTTATCTTATATTCCTTTTTGGGTATTTGATAAATTATCTATAAATTTTCCATATATTTATAATAGATGGTATTTAAATTTTTCAACAGCATTAATTTTATTAAAATTATTACATGGATATTCTATACCTGAAATAGGATATAAAGGCAATATAAGGAAAGAAGGTAGAATTATTAGAATCTTGTAACTTTAAAAGTTTAAGAAGGAAAGCTTTATAAGGTATTAAGTTTAATATAATATTATCTAATAAGGAGATGAACAACATGACAAATGATAAACAATTGTATACAGAACCTGAATATGAACCAGATGATGGATTAAAAGCCACTATATCTGCAGACAAAGAGTTAGATTACGCAGATTGGAGTATAAGGCAGACTATAGACTTTGAAGATGAATATATGCATAATGTATAAAATAGGGAAATATATTAATTTTCCTATTTTTATATTATAATAAGGAGATGAATCAAAAATGAAAAATAAATATGAAATTGAAAATAGAATTAAAGAAATAAATCAAGAAATAGATAGAAGATTAGCCAATAATTCACAATTTAATCGTAATATAATAAAACGGTTAATGAATGAACAAAGTATTTTAAAATGGGTTTTAGAAAAATAGGAAATGAATCAACAATGACAAACAATAATTGTGAAAAAAGAATAAAATATCTTAAAAAACTTATAATTTATTATTTAAATGAATTAAAAGATGCTGAAGAAATTAAAGTTAAATATATTCGACCACGATTATTTAAAGCATTAAAAAATTATGATTTTTTGAAAAAGGAGATGAATCAACAATGAAAATAATAAATAAAATAAAATATGAATTAAAAGAATTAAAAGATGATATTATATTTTATCTTGATCTTGAAAAACCAGATTTAGATAAAATTCCAACAATGAAAAGAGAAAAAGATATTGAATATATTCCACCGTTAGTTCAACTATCGGGAAAAGGAAAAGGAAAACGTATAATAATGAAAAGATAGAGGTATATAAATATGGATTATAAAATTAATTTTAAATCACATATTGGATATGTAGTAAATGTAAAAGATAAAATATTAACTAATAAAGAAATTGAACAAATTAAATTTGAATACAATATTACAAAAAATTTTATAATTAATCGTAAAATTCCAGGAATTAAACAAAAAAATATAATAATATCAATTGATAAAGATAATGCTATTTATAGTGAATTATTTAATAATAAATTTATTACTGATGTTTTTGTTGAACCAGAACAATTTAATCGATTTATAATTAATAAGGTTAATATAAAATATGATAATATTATGAATGAAATTTGTTCAATTAATATAATACAAGAAATAAATAAAAAATTAATTTTTTGGACATGGGTAAGTGACGGTTGTCCAAAAGATTGGGCAAAACAAAATATATTTGATAAAATAAGGAGGATTTGATAAATGAAAAATATAAAAAATAGATTAATAGAATTCCGTAAAAATATATTAAATGATGAAATTGAATTATATTATATAATGCAAGAAATTAGATATATGAGACAAGAATCAAAAGAAAATGATATTGATTTAAATAAATTGGAAGAAATTTCAAATTATTTAAAAAATATTCCTGAAATAATTGAAAATATTTATAAGGAGATTGATTAAAAATGAATTCAGAAATTGCAGAAATAATTGGTTATAGTGAAGGTTTTAGTGCTGGTTATAATAAAAGTCAAAGAGATATAATTGTACCAATAATATTAATGGAATTAATTTCATTTTCTATTGGTATAATTATTGGTATGATGGTATGATTAAAATGGATCTAAATGCTATATATGATGAATTAAAAAATGAATTTGATATTATAGACATATTAATAGTGTCAATATCATTTTTTATTGGTATAATTATTGGTATGATGGTATAAGTTATGAAATCAGAAAAATATATTGCTAAAAAAATAAATTATCCAGATAAATGGGATATTGAAAAATATCCGACTCTTTCATGTGTTTTATGTCAATTATTTGGAATGAGAGAGCCAGGAATGGTGGCGGATGGTGTGATTGAAATTTAAAAGTTTAAGAAGAAAAGCTTTATAAGGTATTAAGATCAATGTTATATTGTATAATTTAAAAAGGAGTTGAATAAGATGACCCAAACAAACAATGATGGAATCGGATTTACTGGACTATTGACAATATTATTTATTGGATTAAAATTGACAGGATATATTAATTGGTCGTGGATATGGGTTTTATTCCCTATTTGGATATCAATGATTATTGGTGCCATATTATTATTATTCGCTATAATATTAATAAGATAAATAAAAATGACCAAAAATCATAGCCAAAGTCCAATAAGACGATTAAAACTTTAAAAGTTTAAGAAGGAAAGATTTATAAGGTATTAAGATCAATGTTATATTGTACAACTTAAAAAGGAGTTAAACAATATGACCAGAAATCACAGCCAAAGTCCAATGAGACGATTGAAAGAGAAAATAAGACGCAGAGATCGCAAACATTATCATAAAACACATGTTTGTGAAATCTGCGGCGGTATATATGGGCAAAAGACTGAAATACATCATTTGTATTATAATAGTGAAAGGTATGATAAGGAGGCAATTGTGGAAGTTTGCACAACTTGCCACCTTTTAATCCATTCCGGAGATGATTAAAATGAATTTAAAAGAAATGAATAAAATTATTCAACGTGATCCGGCTTATACTGCTATATCACAGCTTGCAGATGTAATAAGTGCCTATAATCCAGATGAGGAATGGACTGATATTAGAAATAGGATTCAGACATTAATAAAAGTTGAATTATTAAAAGGTGAAGTAATTAAAGGTGATTAAAATGGATACAAGTGATATAAATGATATAATTATACCAATAGTATTAATGGAATTTGTTACATTTACTATGGGTATAATTATTGGAATAATAATAAGATAATTGGATATTAAAACTTTAAAAGTTGAAAAGAGAAAGCTTTATAAGGTATTAAGTTCAATGTTATATTGTAAAAATCAAAGGTGATTAAAATGGATCTAAATGATATATATGATGAACTAAAAAATGAATTTGAAATTACAGATGATAATGTGCGAGATTATCGTTATGTAATGTCACATAGAGATCAATATTCAGAAATAGTTCGTGAACAAGCACGAATTGTGATTGAATCAATTAATCTTGGTCAATCAATGATGTCGATGGGTCAATTAATGACTGAGTTGTATAATGCAACTCATAAACAAGATAGTTTTGGGACTATTCATGAACTTCCAGGACGTGTTTATTTCCTGGAAGCGGCAAAAGTGGCCGGAAAGGCTATAGAGACAATTAAATCAATTAATGAAGTCGCTGAACAGTTTGCACAAACCCAGGTTTCTTGTAATGAAACTTGTGATATGTCTTATGTATAGGAGATGAATAAAAATGATGTGTATTAAAAAAGGAATTATGAGATTATGTAATGAACGTCAAATGTCGCCAATGATAAAATTCTTAAATGGATGTAATGGATGCAGATATAAAATAAGAGATGATAATGATGATGAGTAAAGAAGATTTTGAAGTAATGATTGATGAGTTTGGATATGTTCTTGATCCATCTTACCAAGTTTTTACTGAAAAAGATGGATATGAAACATATAAAAGAGAATATAAAGGTGATTCAAAATGAAAGCACAAGATTTTGTAAAAGAATGTAAAAAAGTTTATGGGAAACCAATTCCGGAAAATAAAAATGCAATGGAAGTTATTGCACAACATATTGATATTAAGACAGTGAAGGGATGGTCCTGGACTAATATGGGTAAAAGTTGGGGAATTGCAGAAGCAGAACTTTTAAAGACACATAAGAAAGAAATAGGTTCTTTAAGAGTTCTATGGTACAGATCATTTAAACAGTATGCCCAGAATGTTATGAAAGGTAATGTTGACTTAGATAAAGCCAACATGTTACTTTCTACGGGTCTTTCAGCGCTTGTTCGTGAAGGATATCAATATTCAGATTTTGCAGTAGAAGATGCTGCCTATTGTGCCGAATTTGATGAATCACACATTAAAAATCTTAATGCTGTATTATTTGTTGAAAAAAGTTCCGAATTTCCTAAATTTAAGCGATCGTGTGAAATTTTGGGAATTAAAGCATTAGTACAGGGATCTGGTCGGCCTAATTTTAGTACTTCGGAATATATATATAAACATTATTTCGAAGGAAAAATAACAGAAAACACACCTCTTCGTACGCTAATTCTCACAGATGAGGATTATGATGGAAGATTGCCGATAGCAGAAGGATTTAAAAAACAAATGATTCATTATGCTAAATATGTAAAATCGGCACGTGTGGGTATTTGTATGAGCCAAATACCTGAAAAGAGACGAAATGTAAAAGATGCATTATATGAAGTAAAACAAGATAATAAAAATCGTCCAAAGGCAGAATGGATGGCTGAAAATCTGGTTAAAGACCCCAAAACTGGTCGTTATCTTGGGGCTGAGGTTGAAGCGAATCCGTTTTCGTTTTATTATCCTCTTATATGGGATGCTTTAAAACGGACTGGAATCACATATAATAATCTTGTAGAAGCCAGATATCAAAATATACAGCCAAATAAAGACCAAGTTGCAAAACAAGTAGCTGAAAAACTTCTTAAAGATGAATTAAAAGAAATTGATGAAGAAATAAGAAGATTGCAAAATCTCCGAAACCAAAAAATAAATGATAAAAAGAATGAAATATTACCTATTGTTAAAGAAGAAGGTAATAAAGAAGATTATATTTATTTCCAAAAGGCAAAAAGTGAAGATTCAATTGTTAATGCTCTTAAGAATCAAAGATCGTGGTCTGGAGGGCTAAAAGTACGTGAACAATTTAATGAACTTGTAAAAAGAGTTATAAATCGAGTAACAAGGAAAGATTTATAAGGTATTAGAACTAATAATTAATTATAACAAAAGGAGATGAATTAAAAATGACAAACAATAATACATCAAATGGAAGAAGTCTTTGGGATATTGGAATTGAGGAACCAAGTGTTCCTATTTTGTGTAAGTGCGGATACAAACGGAAAATTGGTAGAAATGGAAGAAAAGAAGCCTCATTTTTTTATGATGAGACTACTGGTGAATTTATTTGCGGTGGATGTGGACTGGTCAGAAGGGTTTAATTATGCCAAAAACAAGATATTGTGTTATTTGTGGAGCAGAAATAAAAACTTCTGCTCTCAAATATTGTTCTGACGAATGTCGCGAAATCGGAAAATTAAATAATGCCAAAAAATGGTATAAAAATAATAAAGATAAAGTAAAAAAATATAATTCAAAGTATTATAATGAAAATAAAGAAAGACAGAAAGCAGTTGCACAATTATATTATTTAAGACATCAAGAAGAATGTAAAATGCGTGCTCAAGAGTACTATAGGGACCATTCATCACAATGGCAGATTTATAATAAATATAATAAGCAATCAAGAGTTGGAACAGGTTATTTAGGGCCTCATGCATCTAAAAATTGGGAAGAGGAACTTAAAAAATTAGAGAAAGAAAAGAGGCGATTGAATCTTTATTAATAATAATTATATATTGAGGATAATGATTTAAATGACAAAAATAATAATAAAAAAATTATGGGAAAATAGTAAATGTTTTAAAAAATTTTGGAAGAGTTATTTTTATATGTTAATTCATCCAAATAAATGTTTAAAACTACTTAATTTTGCTATAAAGGTATTAAAAAATTATAATATAGAATATAAAAAGGAGAATTTATAAAAATGGTAAAAAAAGCTTGGGAACAATTAGAAAATGAAAGCGATGAAGATTATGAAATATTTCTTGATTATGTTTCTTTAGGACCATCTCGATCAATATATACAATGCTTGAATTTTTACAATATAAAGATTTAAAAAGTAGTATATATCGGATGAAATTCGTTAATGATTGGGAATCAAGAGCCAATGCGTATGATCGATATTTATTTGAACAAGATGAGTTAAAAGCCAATGAAGAAATGCAATTTATTCGAATTAAACAGAAAAAATTAGCAAAAGTAATGGCAATTTTAGGTCAAAAGAAAATTCAAAAAATATTAAAATCAGAAGACGAAATTGATGAAATGTCATTAAAAGATTGTATTTCTTTAATTGATAAAGCTACAAAGCTTGAAATGCTTTTAACTAATCAACCATCAGAAATTATTAAAAATGAGACTGATATGAAGATTGAAGTTGAGGAAATAGATCCAGAATTACTTAAAAAATTAGGAAAAGAAATTACAAATGGAGATACCAGTTAAACAGTTATTAAAATATAGTCCACATTATTTTATTAATAAAATATATGGTTATAGGACTGATGGAATTCATGGAAAGATCATAGATCATCTTGAAAATGCCAAAAATGCTTTAGTTTTACTTCCAAGAGGTCATGGGAAGTCTAAAATGCTCCAAGGTTATATTACTTGGTTAATTGTCAATGATCCAAATTTACGTGTAATATTAGCTTCAGAATCAGATAAAAAAGCAATGGTATTTCTTCGATCTATTAGAAATACAATTGAATATAATCCAATTATTAAAAAATATTATGGAAGTTTAAAAGGAATTCCTTGGTCTGATCATGAGATTGAATTAAGTTCAAGGACTGAACATCATACAGAACCAACTCTTATGTCTGTCGGTTCTGGTTCTGGACAAATCACAGGACTCCATTCAACTCATTTATATCTCGATGATCTTGTTTCTTTTGCTTCAGCTCGTTCACAATCACAACGTGAAAAGGATTTAGATTGGTATAAAACCAGTTTAATGCCCGTTCCGCTTGCTAATTCTAAAATAGGAGTCTTAGGCACAAGGTACCATCCATCGGACCTCTATCAGTTTCTTATTGATGATTTAAAGTATTCTGTGCTTAAAATGCCGGCAATCGATCCTGAAACTGGAAAAGGTTTGTGTGAATGGCTCTATCCATTAAAAAAATTAGAACAAAAAAGAGAAGAATTAGGATCTATTATATGGAATCTTCAATATATGAATGATGTTAGTTTACTTCAAGAAGGAAATATATTTAAATATGAATTTTTTAAATTTTATGATTCATTATTAAAAAAAGATGAAATTATTATAAATCGAGATAATAAATCTATAAAAATAAAAAAAATTCATATAGGTGTAGATCCTGCTATATCTCAAAAAGATTCTGCTGATTTTTCAGTATTATGTGTTGTTGGTAAAGGTGAAGATAATAAATTATATATTCTTGATATAAAAAGAGGTCATTGGACTTTTACACAACAAAAAGAGAAAATTATTGAAATGAATGAAATATGGAATCCACAAAAGATTTTAATTGAAGATGTAGCTTACCAGAAAGCTCTAATTCAGGAATTACAATCTATTGGTGGGTTACCAATAAAGGGAATTAAACCAGTAGGCGATAAAATATCTCGTGCAATGGCTTTTTCACCTTGGATTGAAAATGGAAATTTATTTTTTCATAAAAAATATCAACAAGATTTAATTGATGAGTTGCTTCTTTTCCCCGATTCTGTTCACGATGATATGGTAGATGCTCTTGGATATGCAATAAATGGTTTTAAAACCCAAGTAATTGATCCAATTATTATTTCAATATAAAGTACAATTTTCTTAATTAATAATAATTATATATTGAAGGATAAAAATAGAGTCAGGTCCAATTGGATACAGCCAATGTGCATATAAAATATCTCTAAAAAATTATCCTTAAAAAGGTTATAAATATGATTGAAGTAGAAATAAAATCTCCACATAAAATTAATATTGATCGTCGTGATTTAGATTTTGAAAAACTCGAAATAGATCCAAAAATTTTAAAAAAATTAAAGAGAAAAATAAATAGAAAAAGATAGATAAACGGAGTTATAAATAAAATGAATATTATTGAAAAAATTTGGGTTGGATTAAAAAGATTATTTTTTGGTTATACAACCTATTTTAAGATTTATCAAAATTCTTGTGCCTTAAATGGTGTTTCTTTTGTTTCTATTTTTCAAAAAATTTTTGATTATCCAGTTTCAATTGTTGCAATTGAATTTTTAATGGAAAAAGATATTAAAGCATATTATAGATTTTTAGTTAATGGTGAAAAAATATTTCCATTCGGAGATAAAAATGAAATTGAAAATGGAGTAAATCGAGCTCTAATTACAGTTAATATTGCTGCTGGTGAACGATTTTCAATAGAAGTTTGTGGCGATAATCCAACACAAAAAAATGTAATTATATTGAATGAATTGGATGTTATTGAAAAGAGGTGAATTTTAAATGGCAAATAATGGATATAATTATCTTATTAACCCACAACTTGGGTCTTTAATGGCAACAACAGTTTATCAATCTCAAGTTGCTCCTGTTCAATATATTTTAGATCCTCCAAATCCGACTCATAAAGCCACATTTACCAGAGATTTTTATATTAATCCTGTTTTTGGTCGTCCAAGACTTGGAATCGATTATGGGGAATTAGAACAATATGAAAATAATGTTTATGTTCGAATGGTAATATCACATATTATTGATTCAGTATTACAAACAAAATTTAATATTATACCAATAAAAGAAGAAGAAGATATTTCTAATGATTTACAAAATAAAATAGATGATGCAATTGATTTTTTTAGTTCCAGAAAATGGATGGAAGATTATCAAGTAACAATGAAAAGAATGCTTCCAGATCTCTTAATGTATGATGCAGGAGTATTAATTCTTGTTTTTCCAGAAGAATGTTATAATAAAGAAACTGGTGAATTAAAACCAAATAATAAAATTCCACCAATAGAAATGATGAGCCGTGATGGTCGAAGTTTTCTTGCAGATTCAGATCCATTCGGTAAAATTTATCGTTATTGGCAGTATTCTTTTACAAATGTACAAGCAAGACCAATTCCATTTCAAAAAGATGAAATTATTTATCTTATGATGCGTCCACAGAGCCGATCATTATATGGCACAGCGCCATTGCAAATTATAAAAGATATTGCTGATTATCTTACTGCAAGTATAGCAGCACAAAGAAAATATTATGAAAATAATTTTCCAATTTCTGGTATGATATCACATGATGATATTACAGATCCAGAAGAACTTAGAAAAAGAGCACAATTATATAAACAACAATTAAAAGGTGAAAATAATACTGGTAAATGGCTTATAACATCTGGTGGTACAAAAGTAATGCCTTTGCAGATATCAGCACAAAATATGCAATGGCTCCAATCAGCAGAATATTTTCAAAAATTAATTTTTGCATTATTTAAAATAGCACCATCAGAGCTTGGTTTTACAGATCGTATTAATCGTGCTACTGCAATTACACAATCACAAAATTACAAACAAAATGGAGTACGTGTAATTCTTTCACTTATAGAAAATTATTTTAATCGAGAAATTATTTGGAAATATTATTCTAAAGATATACAATTTAAATTTGATACATCACTTGATCTTCAAGATAAGAAAATTCAAACTGATATAGATCACATTCAAATTACTGATGGAACTATAACAGTAAATGAAATTAGAAAACGGGAAGGTAAAAAAGAGTATGAAGATAAAGAATTTAATAGTCCATTTGCTCAATTAGTAATGCAACAAAAAATAATGCAGGCTGGAATGGGTGGTCCAGGAGAACCAGAATTTGGTTCAGAAGAACCAGAATATGGATCAGAAGAACCAGAACCTGGTTCAGAAGAATCAGAAACAAAGGAAACTGAATTAGAACATTCATATAATAAAGCAGTTTCTGTTAATGCAATTTCTGGTGAATCTGGATATGCATTTATTCCAACAGTCATTGATAATGAAAAAAAAACTATTAATGAAATTAAAAAATGGAATAAAAATCAACAAAAAATTCTTGAAGATGAATTAAAACGGTTATATAATGATAGAGATTAATTTATTAAATTTATCAAAAGATGAACGTGGAACTCACGAAGGTTATGTAACAGTTCATCGACAAGGTAAAGTATTTCAGCGTAAGCAAAGACTTGGGCAAAAGAAAGTTGAATCAAATAAAGATAAATATATTAATTCATTAAAAGATGTTGAATTATGGATTAATAATAATCCTAATAGGAAAGAAGATATAAATAATGTAATTAATTATTGTAAATCAGGATATGAACATATAAATAAAACAATGCGACGTATTCCAGATAATATATTTAATTCATATTTACCACCAGAAGATATTCAATCAATATCTAATTTTTTACATGATGCACCAAAATTTAATGGTATTGTTTATAGAGGAGTTTCTATTAATAATAAAATTGAATTTGATAAATTTATGCAAGAAATTAAAAAAGGTATAATTCAAATAAAACCTTTTACATCTACAACAATAAATCAAAAATTATCAAAAGCATTCGCATATCTTTATCCACGAAATACTCCACCAATATATATGGAAATTAAAAGTAAAAATGGAGTTGTAGTTAGTGGTTTATCTCATTTTTCATCTGAAGATGAAGTATTATTTGATTATGGTACAAAATTTAAAGTTATAGATTATAATATAAATCAAAATGAAATAAATATTAAATTAGAGGAAATATAATGGATCAAAAAAAATTTGTTGGGCAATTTGAAGATTTTATATTTATTAATAAAGAAAATAAAGATAAAGATGATTGAAATTAATTTATTAAATTTATTAAAAGATGAACGTGGAATACATGAAGGATATGTAACAGTTCATCGTCAAGGTAAAATATTTCAACGTAAACAGCGGCTTGGTAGAAAAGAAGAAAATAGGAAAGAAAAATTATTTGTTAAAAAAGAATATCAAAAATATTATGATTCTTTAGATTTCAGTGATGAATTAAATAAATATTCAAATAAATTTAAAGAAATAGGAATTGATTGGGATTGGACAAATTTATTTCAAACATGGAAAGATATTGGATTTAAAGATCATCAAATTCATGTGCCTGTTGAACTTACAAAAGGTGCAATAGAATTTAAAAATATGTTTGATGATATTACATTTTATGCTGGAAATATAAAAGATAATTCAGTTAAAGAAAGTGTTGAAAAATTTTTTGATAATCCACAGTTTATAGATTCTGTTAAATTACAAATAGCAATAAATGAATTAACTGGAAAAAATTTAGATACACATTTACCAAATGATATTGATATTGAAAAATTAAAAGATACTCTTAAAGAAAAAGCATTAGATAAAAATTATTTACAAAAAGTTATTGCAATGAAAAAATTTATTGATCAAGTTATAGATAAAATGTTTCCAAATACAGATAATATAAAATTATATCGTGGAATTAAAGAAAATAGAGCTGAAAAAATTAAAGAAACATTAAATAAAGATGGAAAATGTAAAGTAGAATTAGCATCTTTATCATCATGGTCAGAACGTTTTAATATTGCAAAAGCCTTTGCAATGAAGGATGGAATAATTATTAGACACTCATTTCCAAAAAAAGATATTTGGTTATTTTGGGGTTTATCTGATATATTCAGTGAAAGAGAATTTACAATATCTTCAAATCCTATTACTATTTATAAAGATGATGTATCATTTGGTGATGAATTATGAAAAAAATAAAAACTATTAAAATTGATGATGAAGCAATTAATCGTAATTGGTTACGAAAAAATATGAGGTTGGAGAATGATAAAGAAAATTAATAATAAATTTTGTACAATTCATTGTCATGGAAAAGATAAAGGTAAAATAATATCATGTTTTCCAACTAAAAAAGAAGCATTAGCACAACATAAGGCTATTATGGTGAATAAAATAGAAATTAATTTAAATTTATTAAAAGATGAACGAGGAACTCATGAAGGTTATGTAACAGTTCATCGTCAAGGAAAAACATTTCAACGTAAGCAGAGACTTGGTCAAAAAGAAAAAGAAAAAAATAATAAGAATACTTTTATAATTCAAGGATTAAATGAATTTAATCAAAAATTAGATATAACAGATAAATATGATGTTGATTTAGAAACATTAAAATCTAATTCAGTAAAATTAAAAATTGGTAATGATGAAGTTTATATTAGTCGTGAGACAGGTTATTTTCCAAAATCTGGAGGTAATGTTACATATTTTACAGGAAAAGTTGTAATTGGTAAAAAAGAATGGTTTGGTAAAGATATTAAAGAAATACCAGAAATTATAGAAACTATAAATAATCATTATAATCAATTAGAAAAAATTAAAACTGGTGGAAATTTTAAAAATGCTAAATTAACAGAAGATAATAATATTATAAGTAGTGCTTTAGAATCATATAAAAGTACAATAGGAACATCATTTTATTTAAATGAATTAACAGAAGCATATTTAAATAATAATGAAACTAAAATTCCAAATTTAGATAATAAATTAGAAAGAGAATATAATGAATTAAAAAAATATGCTGAAAAATATAAAGATGATCATGCTTATGTTGAAGCTATTAATGAAAGAATAAAAGAAATAGAAAATAATAAATTATATAATAAAATTCAATTAATTGGTGATCATGAAAATTTAATAAATAAATTAAATCAAAATGCAGTTAATCAATTTTATTCAGAAGTAAATAGAACACAAAAAGATCTTAAAAAACGATTTAAGAATAAAGATACTATAACATTATATCGTGGAGTCCAAGGAGATTATGCAGATCTTATTAAATCAGAATTAAAAAAAGATGAAAATATTATGGTAGATTGTTATGTTACATCATCATGGACATCTGATAAATCAATTGCACGTGATTTTGCAGCAAAAGGTGAAGGAGTTATTATTAAAAAAGAAATTCCAATTAAAGATATATTATTTAGTTATTTTACTTCACCTTATATTCGTATGACAGATTATCAATTTGGTGGTAATGCAGAATATGAATTTATTGTTGCAAATAAAGATAAAAAAATTAAAATAAATCGTGAGGATATAGTAGAATGAAATTATTACCAAATATTGATGAAGATAAAGAAAATAAATTTTGGATGAAAAAATCTAAAAATAAAAATTAAGGAGATGATTAAAATGTTAAATACTACTATAGGAAAAAAATTATTAAAATTTGTAAAAAGTGAACGTGGAACACATGAAGAATATGTAACAGTTCATAGGCAAGGTAAAATTTTCCAACGAAAACAGCGAGTTGGACGAAAAGAAGTAAATAATAATAAAGATATTAATAAAATGTCTGATGAAGAAATTAAAGATGCATTTCTTAAAGGTAAACCATTACCATTAACAGTTGATAAAATTGAAAAACCAGATCGTAAACATATTACAATACATTTTAAAGAACCGGGATGGAGAGTTTATATTGTTACACATAGTATAAGAAAAGAAAAATCAAATAAAAATAATAGAATTGTTTCACAAAGAAAATATTATAAAAATACAACAATGACTCTTCAAAAAGATAAAACAACAGTAGCACAATATTACCCAAATGCAATACGAGTAGAATCTGGTGATAAAGAAGCAGAAGCAAAACTTGAACGAAGATCAAATTTAATTGCAAAACGAATTAAAAATTCATTTGGAGTAGATTTAGATTATGATAGTGAAGGTCATGTATTTAGACTTAAAAATGAAAAATCAAATGAACCAAAAATAGATCATAAAGAAGAAGAAAAAATAGATACATCTGATGCAATGAAAATTAAAGATGAATTAATGTCATTTATTAAAAATAAAAAAGTTAATGACTTATTTGATAAACCAGAAATTGGATATAAATATGTTAAACAAATAATGGGAGTTAAAGATAAAGTATTATCTCATGTTGCCGAAAAAGATATTTTTGGTGAATATTCAGATGCTTCTATTGGATTTGAGGCTGGTAGACGAATTATGGAATTACCAAAAGAAGATGCATATAATTATATAAAAGATCCAAATAATAAAAGTAAAATTGCAAAACTTTTTAATACATTTGTAAAAGAAGCAAAAATATGAACATGATTGAAATTAATTTAAATCTATTAAAAAATGAACGAGGAACTCATGAAGGTTATGTAACAGTTCATCGTCAAGGTAAAATATTTCAACGTAAACAAAGACTTGGTCGAAAAAAAGAAACTGGTAAAGGAGTTATTATATCATTAAATGAAATTGATATTTTAAAAACTGAAGCACCAATTGAATTTCCAATACTTTCATCAGAAACAGAATCAATAACAAAATCTTTAAATAATGCAACAAATTTAAAGGATCAAATTAATATTTTATTAAAAGAAAGACAAAAATCATTTGGAACAAAAAATATTAAAATAATTGATAAATTAATTGATTCACATTTAGGTAAAGTATTAGGGTCACGAGAAATGTATGATAAAATTATTACATCAATAGATCAAAAAAAATTTGAAGTTTTTTATGGTGATGTTAATAAAGTATCAAAAGGAAATATGACACAACTTAATAAATTTATAAATACAAAAATAAATAAAAATATAATTTTATCAAATGTAAAATTAAATGTAACACCAGATGAATATGTAGGTGCATATTACAATGGAGTTAATACAATATTTGTTGGTGCAGGTACAATGAATATGGCATCAATTATACATGAATTTGGACATCATCTTGAAGATTCAAATCGTAAAATTAAAGAAAAAATATTAAATTTTTTTAGAGATAGAACTAAAAATCAATCTCCTAAACGGATATCAAAAAGAGGTCAATCATACGAAATAATTCCAGATAAATTTTTAGATCCATATATGGGTAGATTATATTATGATGGAGCAACTGAAATTTTAAGTTTAGGATTGGAATTTATATCTTCACCAAAAAAATATTATAAATTAATGGTTAAAGATCCTGAATATTTTTCTTTAATTATGGATATTATTAGAGGTCAATTATGAAATATATTATTTTAAAAAATAATCAAGAAATTGGAGAATATATAATAAATAAAAAAATTTATTTTAAGCCAAAAATAAAAAATAATAAATATGTAAATTATTTACAAAATTATATAAATGAAATTGTAGAATTATATTCTATAAAAAAATGTCATATAATTGAAAGTGATTTTGTAAATGAACCAGAAATATTTATACATAAATTATTTCTTTTAAAAAAAGAAGGCTATACTATAAAACAAAAATATAATGAGGTAAATTAAAATGACAACACAATGGAATATAATTAGTCAATTTAGTAAAAATGAAGTAAGAATGATAACACCAATTACTGGTATAACAACAAATAATTATGTGAATATTGTTGATCTTGATGTTAGATGGCTCAGTGATACTACAATTACAATTTCAAATGAAGGTGGAACAAATGAAATGGATTATAAAGTAATTGTATATAATAGTTATACTGATGGAATTGGATATACAACATCAACAAATACAATTGCTATAAATGATGAAGTCCAAATTGTTCTTAATCGTCATGCAAGAATAAAAATTCAAGTTAAATCAACAATTGCAGATAGTCATACTAATTATCAAATTGATGTTATTAGTGGTCGATAATTAGTTTTTCTTTTTTTTATTAATAATAATTATTTATTGAGGTAAAAATGTAATTAATCAAAGGACATTGTTTCGTGCACGATGGAAAGTAATTTCATTAACAAGATGAAAGTATTTGAAATTATAAATAAGAAATTAGAAAAATATTTGATTAATAAGAAGAAATTTAAAATTAAATGATTGAAATAAACCTAACAAAACTAGAACATGGATTAAGAAAAGAAAAAGTACCAGTTCATAGAAAAAGTGGTGTTACCTATGAATATAGAAGAGTTGGTAGAAAAAAGACAGAAAATATACAACAAAAATAAAAAAAAATAGTTTCTGATTATGAAAACATGATACGTGATCAAACATTTGAATCATGTGGTGCATTCGATATCAATGGAAATTTTATATTATATAAGAATGGTGAAAAAGATCGTATTAATTTTACATTAGAAGAGATGACCAAGCTCAAAGGTGTTATATTTACTCATAATCATCCAAATGGAGGCTCTTTTTCAAAAGAAGATATAAAATTTGCATGTCAGGCAGGAATAAAAGAATTACGGGTAATAACACCACAGTTAAAAGGAAAAACATACATTTTACGAATGAAAGATAGGTCTAATATGTCTTTAGAAATATGGAATAAAATAGAACTTTCTTTCAATAAAAATAATAAAAAACTACAGGATGAATTTATTAACAAAATACAATCTGGTGATATGACTATTGATGAAGCAAATACAAAGCATTATGATGAATTATGGTTTCGTGTTGCAAAAAATATACCAGAAATAGAATATATTAGTGATTAAAATGAATAAATATACTTTAGATGATCGAGAATTGAATATTAAAATTTACAGTCCAACATGTTTCTATTGTAAGTATCTTATATCTTTAGAAAATCGTACATGTGAAGCATTCCCGAATAGAATTCCAATAGAAATATGGAATGGTGATAATGACCATATAAAGCCATACAAAGGTGATAATGGTATCCAGTTTAAGAAAAAATCATAATTATCATATTGTATTAGAGTAAATTTTTGATAAGAAATATATAATAAAAGATCCAAATAATAAAAAATAAAATATAATAATTATTTATTGAGGTAAAGAATGCAAAATCTTTTAAAAATAGAACTTTCACTTATAGAAAAAATTATTGAAACTATAGGATTCGAAGAATTTGAAAAAATTCTTACAGAAAAAATAATTAATACTTTTATAGATAGTTATAATGAAACAAATAAATATTATAATTTTACTAATTCAAAACCAGATCCTGAAGCATTAGAATATTTACATAATCGTGAAATTATTCTTTCTGATAAAATAATGGCAAGATTAAAGGGTAATTTATCATTAGAATTATTAGAAGGAATTCAAAATAAAGAATCAATTACTCAAATTAAAAAAAGATTATCAACTATTTTTGAACGAATGCAAGATTTTGAACTTGAAAGAATAGCACGAACTGAATTATTAACTGCAATGAATGCGGGCAGACATAGTGCTTATGAAAAATCTGGTATTGTTAAATTCAAAATGTGGAAAGCAGCAATGAATAATAAACGTACTGCTGCTGATAGTAAAAGATTAAATGGACAAATTCAAAAGTTAAATGATCCATTTATAGATCCAAAAACTAATGAAAAATTCATGTATCCACCTAATCGTCCTCAATGTCGTTGTACAATAATTCCTTTGCGAGAACTTCCTGAAATAATACATAAAAATGGTTTAATGTATGTTGCTGATTCAATTTCAAAAATAGAAGTAAATTTATCATTAGAAAAAAACGAACGTGGAACTCATGAAGGTTATGTAACAGTTCATCGTCAAGGTAAGATATTTCAAAGAAAACAAAGACTTGGTAGAAAGGAAGAAGAAAAACCAGCAGATTGGATAAATATAATTGGTGATTTTGAAATTGATAAAAAAATTTATTTTGTAAAAAAAGATTTTGAAAAAGCCTTTGAAAAAGAAAAAGATATTAATATTGCTATTCAAAATGTAATAGGATCACAAAAAGATCAAATAAATTATGGTCTTGAATTTTATTCAAAAAATATTAATGATGTTGTATTTGTAAAAAATGAAATGATTAATTTATCATCAAAAATTTCAGATTCATTAAAACCTTTAATTGGAAAAATAAATATAATTTTGAGTAATGAAAAAGGAAGATCATATTCTACTGAAGATACAATTGTATTAAAAGAAGGATATTTAAATGCAACATTAGGACATGAATTGGGACATATAATAGAAAATAATAGTAAAAAAATTCATAATATTTTAGTAAAATTTTTTAATAATAAAACTAAAAATAATGAAACTGAATTTTTAAAGGATTTATTTCCAGATATTCCTTATAATAAATATGAAATTGTAAAAAAAGATAAATTTATTCATCCATATATAGGAAAAATTTATCCATATTTAAGATCAACAGAAATACTTTCAATGGGGTTTCAGTATTTAAATAATAAAAATACTGCTAAATTATTATTAGAAAAAGATCCTGAACATTTTTATTTAACACTTGCAATAATAGCTGGGAGGATATAATGGATAAAAATTTTTACTCAATTTATAAAAATGATGATAAATGGATTCGAATTGATGGTAAAGGTATAAATTCAGAAAATTGTCAAAATATCCATTGGACTTCGAGTTCAAATGCCGAAAAAGATTTAATTTATCTTTTAAAATTTCCTTTTGGTTATACTCATTTAGGATTTATAAAATTTTCAGATTATAAAAATAATATGTTAATTCAAATTCAAAGAATAGCTTATATAATTCCATTAGGGTATAAATATTCAGAATCATTTATAGGTGATAAAATAGAAAAAATAGAATTAAATTTACAAGATTTAAATAAAAGAGAAATAAATGTTAAAGGTTTTAGAGATAAAAAAGGATTCTATCATAAACCACATAAACGAAATATTAAAGATATACCTAAAAAAGAATATACATCAATGATGCCATATAATGTAAAAGAAGTAATTAGTTTAAATGATTTTGGAATTGTGGGCGGTATTCATGATGCAGATTCACATATTATAAAATTTAAAGATGGTTCAACAGCAATATATAAAGTAATGAATAAAGGTGAAATTATTGGTGAAACATCAACATATAATATTTCAAAAAAAATTTTAAATTGGGATATTGTACCTGAAACTATTGAAGGAAACTTTGGAAAAGGTAATGGTTCTTGTCAAAAAATGATAGATGGTGTAGAACCTTATGCAGGATATGATGGTAATAATACAAGAATTTATAGAAAACATTTTGATGATTTGGCAAAAATATTTGTATTAGATATGTTTTTAGGAAATCCCGATCGACATGAAGCCAATGTTATTATTGATGATATAAATAAATGTTGGGCAATTGATAATGAATTTATTGGTACACCAAGAGCCCCTGAAAAATTCATAAGTGCTTTAGATTCAGTGTGTGGATTATCATCTGAATTTAATTATAATTCTATGGTATTATGGCTTAATAAAAATTTAGATAGAAATGATTTTTTAGAATTTAGAAAATATGTACTTAAAAATATAAAGGAAGTTTTAAATAAAAAAGAAGAAATTTTAAATTATTATAATAAATATATTAATGATTCAACAATTACTATTGATATTCGACCAATAAAAGATGTAATATCAAATATAAAAAATAATCTTGAATTTATGGAGAGAATAAAATGACAATAATTGAATTAAACCTTTTAAATTTAAATAAAAAAGAAATAAATGTAAAAGGATTTATTGATAAGAAAGGATTTATACATAAACCTCATAAAAGAAATATTAAAGATATACCTAAAAATGAAGAAGAAAAAAAATTTTTAATGATTCCTAAAAATGTGGAAAAAATTTTAACATCAAGTGAATTAGGAATTTCTGGCGTAACTCATAAAAAAGAAACATATATAATTAAATTTAAAAATAATTTTAATGCAATATATAAAACAATGAAAAAGAAAGAAATTATAGGTGAAGTAACTACTTATGATATTTCAAAAAAATTAAATTGGAATATTGTACCTGAAACTGTTGAAAATGATTTTGGAAAAGGTAATGGTTCTTGTCAAAAAATGATTGATGGTGTAGAACCTTATTCTGGATATGATGATAAAGATAATTATATTAAAATAAATAAAAATCATTTTGATGATTTATCAAAAATATTTGTATTAGATATGATTACTGGTAATTATGATCGTCATGATGCAAATGTTATTATTGATAAAAATAATAAATGTTGGGCAATTGATAATGAAGATTTTGGAAATCCTGATACTGCTAAAGAATTTATAAAAGTTTTAGATTCAATGTGTGGATTATCATCTGAATCTGATTATAATCCAATGATAGTATGGCTTAAAAAAAATTTAGATAAAAATGATTTTTTAGAATTTAGAAAATATATACTTAAAAATATAAAAGAAGTTATTGATAATGAAGATAAAATTTCTAAATTATTACATTCTAAAGATTTAGATTTATCAATAATATTAAATATTATAAATAATATTGAATTTATGAAAACAATTAAATAAAATTTATAGGAGGTAATATAAATGACAATAATAATATATAGACTTACACCTAAAAAAGCAATTGAAATTGATAGATGGAATAATGGAAATTTTAATGGAATATTTAAAGATTTAAAACTGAATAAAGATGAAGTTATTAAAAAATTTAATAGAGGTTATTATAGAACAAGTGAAATTTAAATGGAGATAGAAAATGAAAATAGAAATATCATTATTAAATCTTGCAAAAGCAAAAAGTCGTAAAAAAATTTATGTACCTGCTTCACCAAAACATAAGGCATATTGGCGTGAAGCAGAAGTTGGTCATGATGATGAACTTTTTGTTAATAAATCAAAAATTATGAAAATTTCAAAAAATGATATTTTTATATTTGCTAATGCAGCATTTCCAAATATTCCAACAACAGAATCAAAAAATTTTTCAAAATTTGTAACAAAAGAAGGTCTTAATATAGAACAAGGTCTTTTAGATTTTATAAAAAAAATACAAAGTGGAAAAATTTTAAAAACAGAAGAAGAAATAAATGCATATAAATATATTGAAAAAAATTTTTTACCATTAACTTATATTTCTAAAGAAAAATATGAAGAATATGTGAAAAAATCAATTAAAAATGAATTAAAACGTTCACATGTTGAAACAAAAGATTTAGATAATGGTGATTTACAAATTAAAATTAATAATAAAGAAATTTTAGTAAATTTTAAAGATAATAAAATGTTTATTGGAGATTATTTTATATCTCTTGATGATCCTTGTATGTTTTCTGGTAAATCACCATCTGTAAAAGAAAGTAATGCTGGTGAAAAAATAAAAATAGTAACAAATTTTTATCCTGATAATCTTATAAAAGCATTTTGTCATTCAACTGCTACTATAGAATCAAATAAAAATTTATTATTAGAACGTATAAAAAAAGAAGTACAAAAACCTAATGAATTAATAGAAAATAAACCAAAAACAATTTTTTCAAAAATAGAAGATGAAATACCTCGTGAAGAAAGTTATTTAATTGAAAGAGCACAAAATATTACTGACTTGTGGTATAATGAATATGGACTTGGGATGAATAAAGTTGGTGCATTAATAAAAAAATATATGAATAATGAACTTGAATTAAAAGATATAAATAAAAATGCATTAGATCTTTTAATAACTGGTGCAAAAGAATATGCAGAAAAAAATGGTAATGAGTATATTTATAGAGGTGAAACAAAATATTCAGCACGAGAAAGTTTTATAAATGCAATTATTAATTTACCATTAGAAGCAAAAACAATAGATATTGATTCAATTGGACACATGTCATGTTGGAGTGAAAGTGAACATGTGGCTGATGTTTTTAGTGAAAAAATGGAAGGATTTATAACAATAAAAGGAATTAAAGTAAAAAGTATTAAATATAAAATTCCAAAAAAAGAATATCTCAATAATGTTGTAATGCATTATGCTGTTTCTGGTTCTGGGTTTCCTGAACAAGAAGTAACATTACTTCCAAATAAAATTATGAAATTTAATCTTGAAGATATTATACTTGATACATCTGAAGGTAAAATAACAGCAGCAGAATTTAGAAAGAGGTTAGAATAATGGTAGTAAAAGTAATATTTGATGATACGAATGGTAGAAAATATATTGGTCCAAAATTTAAACAAAATTTAAAAAAAATAAAATTTTTAAAGAAATTTAAAAATCTTAATTAATAATAATTATATATTGAGGAGTTAAAAAATGTTAGATAAAGATGAACGAGAACCCATGACAATTGAATCTTTTGATCCTATAGATTATCAAACACAACTTGAAGAAAAAGGATATTCTACAGAAACTGCTCGGATGTTAACTGAAAAGAAAAAAGAAGAGTTAATGAATAAAATTGAATCTAATTTCGAATATGTAATGAAATTAGAAAAAATTGAAGATGAAATTGATGATGATGATGAAAATGATCTTGTAATTATAGGAATTGCTTCAACTGGAAATCTTGATCATGATTATGAACGTATTGATATGGATTCTCTTCGTGCACAATGGGATCGTTATATGCAAAATCCAATTGTTCGTTATATGCATGGAAAAGATGTGCGAAATCCTGATGCAATTGGTAAAGTAATACCTGAATATACTAATTCTAAAGGAAATACATATAAAACAAAATTTACTGAAAACGGTCCTTTTGTAGTTGTAAAAATATCTAATGCTGATGATGTTAAACCAATTAGAACTAAAATAAAAGAAGGAATATTAAAAGGATTTAGTATTGGTGGAAGAGCAGATCGTGTTAAACAATTTGATCATTCACTTGGTAAAGATATTAACCGAGTAATTGTAAAAAGACTTTCTGAAATTTCAGTTGTTGATTTACCTGCGAATCCTGAAGGAATTTTTGAAGTTATTGAAAAAGCATGTTCAGGACCAAATTGTCCACTTTTAAAAAATGAAACAAAATCAAATAAAATATGGCAAGTTAGATATGCAAATGGTAAAGCAATTCAAAATTTTGAAGATGAAAAAGATGCAGATTATTTTATAGAAACAAGTAAAAAAGAAAATAATAAATTATTTGATTTTAATAATAAAAAATTAATAGATCGTAAAAATATAAAAGATAAAATTCATCCTAAAAATGAAAAAATTACATTTAAAATTGAAATTGATTTAGATGAATTATAAAGGTAAATAAAATGAAAATAGACTCAATAGATCAAAGTATTATTTGTTTTGATTTTACAAAACATGTAGATTATTTTAAATTTACTACAACAAAAATAATTGAAAATCAAAATCAAATTATTATTTATTAAAATTTATTATGCCAATGATACTAATGCGTGGAGGCAATTAAAAACCATGATGTGGACATGGGATTTTAAAAATATCCACGCAAAATTAAAAAAAAATATATGGAGGAAAATTATATGGAAATAGACCCAACAGATCAAAATATTGTTCGTTTTGAACCAGCTGAACTTACAGCTTATATTGAAAATACAGTAACAAAAATGATTGAAGAACAAGAAGTAATTGAAAAAGCAGAAGATTATGATCGTCTTCTTGAAGAAGCAGAAAGTATGCGAAAGAGAATGGAAGAACTTGAGGCAAGAGTTTCAGCACAAGCAAAGGAACTTGCAGCACAAAAACAAGTTACAATGAAAAATGAAGATGAAGTAGAGCCAGTTGAAGAGACAGAGGAAGAGAGACGAAAGAGAGAAGAGGAAGAGAGACGAAAAAGAGGAAATGTAGATGAAGAAGAAGATAGAGTTAAAAAACTTGAATCTGAATTAGAAGCAATTAAATCAAGTCCTTTATATAAGGCAAATATGGATGTTTCCCCGGTTACTGAAACCACAACAACATCTACACTTGGAAATATTATACATGCACATTTTGGAGGTAATTAATTATGGCAGGCGCAATGTGGAGTGGAGCTGTTGAAATAGACAGTGAATCACTATATAAAGCATCATTTGGAGACATGCCTGATGGTTCTGTTTATGATGATGCAATGAATAAATTTGAAATGATGATGAGAGATGGTCGTCTTGTACAAAAAAATGATACCCTTGAAAAAGCAGTAAATGTTGGTTCTTCCAGTGGTGCTGCTGGATATGCATTTACACCTATTGTATGGGATCAAGATGTAATTGATATTACAAGAAGATTAACACCTTTAATTGGACTTATTCCAAAGGTTACAAATAAAGGTAAAGTAGCACAATATTATCGTGTTACTAATAGAGGATCAGCATCTTGGGGTGCAGAAGACCCTGCACTTGCAGAAACTGATGATACAAGAGAAGAGGCCTCAGAAACAATTCGTTATCTTCGTATTATTGGACGAGTTACAGGAGTTGCACAAATTGCTGGTGCTCATTTTGAGTCCAGTATGCAGCGTGAAGTTCTTAATAAAACTCAATCAATGAATGAAGCAATTGAACAGGCAATTCTCGTTGGTGATAATTCATCAAATTCTTATCAGCATGATGGTCTAATTAAAATTTTAACATCAAATACAACAGATCTAAGTGGTGCAGAAGTTACTTTATCTGATGTCCAGGAACTTGTAAATGATTGTTTCGTTGCAAAAGGTGCTCCAAATCTTTTAATTACAGATCCTTATACTGCAACAAGTCTTGTTAACCAAATGATGGATTATGCAAGATATACTAATCCTGAAACAACTATTGCTTGGGGACTTCAGGTTCCAAGTCTTCAGACAGTAGTTGGTCGTATTCCAATCCTTTCCAGCCAGTTTATGCCTACTGCAACTGATCAAAAGAGAATTTTCTGTATTAATACAAATTTTGTACAACAGCGTGTACTACAAGATATTTCTTTTGAAAGACTTGCAAAAACTGGTGATTCTGAGAAATTCCTTCTTAAAACTTATAGAACATTTGTTAATAAGTTCCCTGAAGGCATGGGTCAGATTTACGGAATAAATTAAATGGGTATAAACCCATTTAAATTTTTTAGGAGATAAAAAAAAATGTTTGAATTTTCAAAAGTTTATGTTCGAAGTATAGTTGGAATTTTAGCATCATCAGCAGTAATTGCTTATTTAAATCCATCTGATACAACTGTGTTAGGTGGTTATTTAGCAGCAGTTGTGGCAATGGTTATGTTAGATAAAGGTAATGAAAAAAATATAATGGAGGAATAATAAAATGGCAGCAATAACAGGTTCAACAATTATAAATACAGTTCCATATCTTGGAAAGAAAATGATTTATGTCGAAACACCAAGTACAGCAGATTCAAATGATACTATTGATTTATCTGGAGTTTTAGATTCAATTGATCTAATTTATGCATACGATCAAGATACTGGAGATCAAGTTACAGCAACTGAATCATCTTGTGTAGTAACAATTGATGCATCAGGTGGTACAACAAATCATACTTATGCACTATTAGTTGTAGGGGAATAAATTTATTCCCATTTTTTATAAGGTGATATAAATGGATACAATTAAAACAAATTATCATCATTATACAGATGTAAAAGCATTAAAAATTAATGGAACTGCTGTAGAATCATCAGCAACAGAACTTGATCAATTTGTGTTACATGGTGAAATTGCTGATATAAGTACTGCTGGAAGTTCATGGGTAGTTTCACCTTATGCTGGTACAATTGAAAAAATTTATACAGTAATTGATGGTGCAATTACAAGTGCTGATGCTGAAATTACATTTGAAATTGATGGTACTGCTGTAACTGATGGTGGAATTACAATTGCTTATGATGGATCAGGTGCAGGAGATGTTGATTCGGCAACTCCAACAGCAGCAAATACAGTTTCCGCAGGTCAACCAATTGAAATTATTACAGATGGTGGATCAACAGGAACTGTAAAGGCAGTTGTTACATTTGTAATGCAAAGATCTTAAAGTGATTAATTTCACTTATTTTTTTTTTTAATTTTTAATGGAGTGGAATTATATGAATGAAAATGAAATTAATATAATTATCCAAATGATTGAAGATCAAAAAAATAATATAAATCAAAGATTTGATACAATGGATAATAAAATTAATGGATTACATCATGATTTTAAAGGATTATCTAATGATATTACAATTTTAAAAAATAATTTTAATTGGGTAAAAGTGATTGGTTATAGTTTTTTTGTAATATTGGTTGCACTTATACCAATATATTTTTAAAAATGGAGAGAAAAATGAAAAAAGAAGATAAAATGATTTTAAAAGAATTTGAAAATCATGCCAGACCTGTAGATATGGCAAATTATATTATTTTAAAAGAAATTTTAACAATTTTAAAAGATATTAAAAAGGAGTTGAAATAAAATGGTAGCAACAGTAGTTGTAAGAGAAGCAAATGGTGGTACAGATGGATCACCCGGAACAGAAACACAAGTAGATGGACAAGGAGTAAATGATGGTACAGATGTAAGATATTGTACTACAGATTCATATAATCCTGGTTCAACATATCCTTGTGTAGTCCCAAGTTCAGGAACTAATTATTCATATTGGAAACATCATTATCTTAATATATCAGGAACATTTACAAAAGTTAATAATATTCGTTGGTATACAGATGGAACAATTGGATGGACATGTGGTACTAATGGAGGATTATTTGTTGGTGTAAGAGATAGTGGTGATAATGGAGCCCCAATGCCAACAAATTATGAGGTTGCAACTGGAACACAGGGAACAACTGGAGATTATATGGATGATGCAACAAATGGACATGGATATTATAAAGATCAAACAGCGGAACCAGCAAATGCATCAAATTATACAAGTTCATCACCATTAATAGTTGATACAACTGATTATACTAGTTCTGGAAATTCAAAAGCAATAGTAACACAAGTAAAAATTGCATCTGATGCAACTCAAGGTACACAATCTGACGAAACATTAACATGGATTTATGATGAAATTTGAGGTGATTATGGATTATAATCCCCTTTATTTTATGTGGTTGGCTGAATTTGATAATGGTGATTGTATATCACAATTTAATTATAATACTGGGAAAGAAATTCTTTGGAAAAATATAAATATTAAACGAATAAAAAAATTATCATGGATTACTATTCCATTAGAATTATCTCAAAAAATTTTTACAATGGAAGGAATTTATACACACCCAAGTATTATTTCTAAGATATATTCAGTTGAATATGAAAATAATGAAATGCCTTTAATATATAGACGTAATTATATTAAATTTTCAAAAACAAAAATAATAAGTAGAAAAACTAAATATATTTTAGGTAAAATAAAAAATAATAAAAAAGAAATTATATACGAATTAGTACCATGACAAAATTTGTAGTAAAAAATAATGTAGAAAGTACTGTTGCAGATGATCCACTTGTGCAATCAGCAACTACTTTACATGTTCCAACAGGTGAAGGTTCAAATTTCCCATCAACATTTCCATTTATACTCACAATTTGGGATAGTAATACATATCCTGATCCGGGTAATGACCCGGGAATGGAAATTGTAAAATGTACTAATAGATCTAATGATACTTTAACAATTGTACGTGCTCAAGAAAACACTTCAGATATGGAACATTCTCAAGGTGAACAGGTAGCAATGCTTATTACTGCTGGAATTATTTCAGAACTTAGTAAAAATGATTCTGTTATAACAAAAACAACAAATGATTCACCTTATACTACAACATTAGATGATGATACTATATTATGTAATGCTATTGATGGACCAATTACAATTAATTTACCAACAGCAGTAGGTATTTCTGGTAAAAAATATGTTATTAAAAAAATTGATTCATCAACAAATGATATAACTATTGATCCAAATAGTACTGAAACAATTGATTTAGAAACAACTCTTATTATATCTGGTCAACATGATTCATATACTATACAATCAGATAATTTAAATTGGAGGATTATTTAATGACTTATTTACGTGGTGTAAGAGCAAATCGAGGATCTACACTTGCAGTAACAGATATAAATAATTTTTTATCAATTACAGATACAGCAATTTTAATTAATGATAATTTAAGTATAATATTTTCAGCATCAATTATTGATAATAGTAATTTAACATCAGCAAAAGGAGCATCGATTTTTAATAATAGTAATCTAACATCAGCAAAAGGAGCATCAATCTTTGATAATAGTAATTTAACAGAATCTAAATTACAATCAATTCTTGATAATACAAATCTTACAATTCAAAAAGGACAAGAAATTTTAGATGAAATGTCAAATCCTTCTAAAATTGGTACTGGCGGAAGAAGAGGTTATTTAGCAGATGATTGGAATGATAATAAAATTACATCAAGAGATAATGCTGCAACACTTCCAACATCATTTGATAAAATATTTCAAAATTTTAGACCTGAATGGTCGGGTGGTTTAGTATCTGATGGAAATTTTAAACTAACTAATGATAATCAACGGGAATGTTGTTCATCAACTATTACAGTAGGAACATGGGAAGTCGATTATTATGTAACTGGTACAAGTAATTTTAGAGGAGCATTAATGTATAATATGTATAAAGATGCAAATAATTATTATTTATTATATAATAGAATAGATAAAATTGGATTTGATTTTCAAAAATGTATATCAGGATCAACAACTACTTTAATTGATAATGATGTTTTAGGATTAGATAGTACATGGGAAAACATGGCAGTTACAAGAGATATCAATGGAAATTTTGAAATATTCCTTGAAGGAACGTCAAGAGGAACTGTCACAGATACAGATTTAACTGAATCTAATAATTTATATTTGGGATGTATATCTTTAAACGATACATATTTTGATAATTTAAAGGTGTATTAAATGAAATTATGGATACAAACTAAAATAATTGGAACAGGAATGGACGAAGATCCAATACGACCATATTTAATAGATCAGGACATTAGTTCATCGATGATGGAACTGCTAAATGGTAAATGCTTGTGTCGAGTCGCGGGCACACCAAAACAAATTGATACGATTCTTGCTGATCCAGATATAATCAAAATTACAGATGAACAAGCTAAAAATTTAATTCAGTTAAAACATCCTAATAGCAATCTTGAAAATCTTGATATTATCGATCCTGAAATTGATGAAATTGCTAAAATACTTTTAATCGATCCACATCTTCGAGCAGATATAAAAATACCATCACGAGGCAAACAAGTCCTCCAAGATCAGGAAAATTATCTAATGGCACATATCAGCATGAAAAAATCCAAATCGAAACAATTCTGGGATGATGAAACTTCTAAATCTGATAACTATTCAAAAGGTATTGATATTGAGAAAGCAATTCTTGATGGTAAAATAGATGCACATGAATTTGTATTATCAAGATTACGGAATAAAGAGGTAAAATAAAATGACAGATACAGAAATAATGGTAACAGATCAAACATCTGGTGAATATGTTAGAACAATAGAACGATCTGTTAATTCTACTGATGTTAATATGCAAGCTGTAGTACCAATGCGTGCTGGAATATTAAATTGGTTAACATTATATGCACAACATTTAGGTGATGAAATAATTACTTTACCAGATGGATCAACTACAACAAAATATATCCTTACACGTAGACCAATGCCATCTGATCTTGAGGGAGTTGAAAATGAAGGGGAAGGTATAGGAAACACAAATACAACATCTGCATATATTTTTTCAAAGAGTTTTTATCTTGATGAAAAAATACTTGAGACACTCCAGCTGAACGGTACGATAAGATTTCGCACTACAGTCGCAGTGAAATCGTCCGGAACAACTGATACTGCATACATCGATAGTGTGAAATTCTCTTTATACAAAATCGATTCTGCTGGTACATCAACTCAACTCGGATCGACAAGAACCGTATCAGTAGACATGCAGAACAATACCACCACTTACCTCGAAAAATCAGTGGTAGCATTGCTTGATCTCAGTAATGAAATACTGGAAGCATCTCAAAAACTATATGCGAAGATCGATATTTGGGGGCACACAGCCGGATCAACAGATACGTTTGATGTTCGGATGTCGTATGATGCTGGTACATCGAAAACTTATGTCGAGATTGCAGTAGAGGAATGAATATGATAATACTTGTAAAAGAAGAAAGGATAAAGGATAAAAAGAATGGTATGATGATAATAAAGCGAATCATGCGAGAAGATCATCCCACATCACGTCAGTGGGAAGAGGTTACTGAAGAGCCCATCCCACCAGAACCATCTCCAATAATTGATCCGACTGAGGAAATGATGAAGCGGATTTGTAAGAAACAATCAATCGATATATCTGATATATACACTATTAAAAAAGTATGACACTATCAATCCAGGATCATTTTGCTGATCCGATACTGGACGATCTTCCGACCAGGGAGATTAACATCGATAACAGGAGCAATTCATCTGAACTGACAGATTATCAGGTCATTGTAGATGTGTCTAACTATGTTGATAAGCAAGGGGTAAGATTTGTGGATGAGAATTTGCAGATTGTTAATTACTGGGAGGAAGACTCAAATACAATATGGGCAGAGATTCCGAATATCACTGGAAGCAAAGTGTCAGCAGTTAGATTGATGCACGGAGATGTGGATAGTATGAGTGATGGTGATGTGACTTTTGATTTCTTTGATGATTTTACAATTGATGGACTCAATACTGACAAATGGGAATTAAGAAATTCTCCTACAGAAATTGATGCTCAATTAGAATGTATAAATGATGAATTTGTTGTTAGTAAAACATCTTTTGATGTACGTGGTAAAGCGGTAAGATGGAAAACAAAAATCATATCAGGTGTAGATAGACAGCATTGGCTGTTAGGTGATGTCAAGACTACAGAGACTTCCAGTCCTTACGGTGCAAGTGGGCAAGATGGATATTCTCTGAATAGATACGATAATATAGGGCGAGTTAGATCTATAGTCAATGGAAGCATGGGTGTCGATTGGTCAGATAATTATTATTTTTCGGGTTTCTCTCCATCTAACTGGCATACAATAGAGATGTCTATTGAATATAATAGTCCGTATTTAACAAAATTCCGGATAAAAAAATCAATATGGGACAGTGTATATGAAGAGAATTGGCAACATTCTGATTATGATATGTACATTTACATCGGAGTCAAGGGAACGAGTGAGTCTGTAACATCAAGACATGATTGGATTTTCGTCCATAAATACACCTCCCCCGAACCAACTGCGGTGATAGCATGACACTGACATTATTGTTTAATCAAAATGATAATAATTTTATTAAATTATATACAAATGATACTTTATTAAAAAAATTAAATATTCAAAAACCTTATTCTTTAGATTTATTAATTAAAAAAATAGGAATAACAAAAGATTATACATCAAATATATTATTTTTAAAATCTATATTTAATAATTATACAAATGATATTTTACTTAAAAAAATAAATGAAGATAAATCTTATACTACAGATTTATTTATTAAAAATTTTAATTTAAGTCGTGGTGGATTTAATTCAATAAAATTTAATACAACTAAATTTAATTCATTAAAAAGTACTTCAGTAATTAATGATTATACATCTAATATTTTAATTAAAAAATTAAATTTAATAAATGAAATTACATCAGATTTAATATTACTTTTAAAATCAAATAAACTATATACAAATGATTTATTATTAAAATCTTTAAATATTAATAAATCATATTCAACTAATATTTTAATTAAAAATTTTGGATTAACAAATGAAGTTACATCAGATTTATTATTATCATTACAAGATATTAAATCATATACAAATGATTTATTATTAGAATCATTAGATATTAATAAAAATTATTCAATTAATACTTTAATTAAAAATTTTGGATTAACAAATGAAGTTACATCAGACTTATTATTATCATTACAAGATATTAAATCATATACAAATGATTTATTATTAGAATTATTAAATATTGATAAATCATATTCAAATGATGTTTTAATTAAAAATATTAATGTTATATTATCTTATACAACTGATTTAATTTTATCATCTTGTTATAAAAATGAATATACAAATGATATTTTAATTAAAAAACTTGATATTATATCAAATTATAGTTCTAATTTATTACTTAAAAAATTAAAATTAGATAACCAATATTCATCTGATTTACAAATTAAATTAAAAAATATTATAAAATCATATTCAAATAATATTTTAATTAAATTAAATGATATTTCATTATCATATTTAACAGATACTTTAATTAAAAAAATTGATAATATATTATCATTTACAACAGATTTATTATTATTAATACATAATGAGAAAGAATATAATAATGATATTTTAATTAAAAAACTTGATATTATATCAGATTATAGTTCTAATTTATTACTTCAAAAATTAAAATTAGATAATCAATATTCATCTGATTTACAAATTAAATTAAAAAATATTATAAAATCATATTCAAATAATATTTTAATTAGATTAAATGATATTAAATTATCATATTTATCTGATTTAATATTAGTAAAAAATCCAGGGAAAAATTATACATGTAATATGATTTTACAAGGATTAATAATAAGATCTTCAATAAATTATATAAATCCAAGAAAATCATCAATAAATTATATAAATCCAAGAAAATCAATAATAAATTATACATAGGAGAGTAAAAATGGTAGAAATAAAAGAATGGGATCGAGGCGAAACGATTCGTATACAAAATACTTATAGTGATTCTAATGATACATTATATGATCCAGATACTATAGAACTAAAAATTTATGATCCTAAAGGGTTATTAATTACTACAAAAACTTTTGTGAGTGGAGAAATTATTAAATCTTCAACTGGAGTATATTATTATGATTATACAATTGCTGATGATGCAATGACTGGTTGGTGGATCAGTAAATGGGCAGCAGTAATTGGAACTCAAACTGATCAAGAAAGTAATCAATTTTATGTACGTGATTCTGAAGAACGATTTTATTGTAGTGTAGAAGATGTTTATAATAGATGTGGTATGGAATCTGATGTTGCAGATAGAAATGAAGTAATAAATTATATTCGAAGTGCAATGGGATGGATAGATAGCCATTTTGGAAAATCATTTAATTATTCTACTACAAAAACCGAATGGTTTGATAGTAATGTTGATGATCCCAATCTTATAATTGATACTATATTTTTAACTTATACTCCAATTCGAACAATTGAATCAGTACAAGAATATAATATTAAAGGTAATTTATATAAAACTTATAATTCTGATGAATATTGGATAGATAATAATACTGGTAAATTAACATTAAATAGTGGATATAGTTTTGAACATCAAAAACATAGAATTAAAGTAGTTTATATTTATGGTTTTGATCAAGTTCCAAATAAAATTAATCATTTATGTTCAATTTTAGCAGGACAAAGTGTTTTAATAAAATTTGTTGGGAGTTCTTATGACAATGTTACAAGTTATAGTGCTGCAGGTCTATCAATAGCACTTGGTGAACAATATACATCAGCATCAAAAGCATACGAACAACTTGAAAAAGAAAAAAATAAACTTTTAGCAGATATCGGACGTTTACGTATGTCTGTTGTAATTGTATAAAATTTTTTAAAAATAATTATATTATGAGGTTAAATAAATGTCTGCATCAATTAAGGCTGGAATGAAAAACCATTTTAATCAAATTATGAAATTTGGTGGAAAAGATGTTATTCATCGAATTATTACACAAACAATTGATGAAATGGGTAATATAATTAATCAAATATATACAGATACTATTATAACTGGTATTATATCTCCAGCATCATATCAAGAAAAATATTATCCAATTGGAAGTTTACAATCGGGTGATTTAACTGCTTATTTTTGGTATTCTGATAATGTAATTAAATCAAAACAAATTTCAGAAACTGAAATTCGATATGATCATATAATTTATGAAAATGTTGAATATCAAATAGAACAACTTGCAGAAATTGCTTATGATGTTAAAACATCTTTAGTGGACTGGGAACCGATATTTGCACGTTATCATCTTAGAAAAATTGCACATGATTGAAATTAATTTACAAAAAATAAAAGAAGTTTATGTAAAAGCATCACCACGAGCAAAAGCACATATTCGTAGAATAGAATCTTCAGAAAAAGAAAGATGGCATCAATGGCAAAAATTTTATAAAGAAAAATTATATAGATCTCCAGGTAAAAATGAACCTCATGAAGATATGTTCGCACAAATAATAATGATTGCAAAATCACCTGAAGATGCAATTAATAGAATAAAAAAATTTCAAGAAAAATATCCTTCATCAGTAAAGGGTAATTTAGTACAAGAATTTAAAAATTTATATTTTAAAACTCGAATGGATTTTGATAAACCTGAAAAAAATCTAGCATCTGGATTTATTCAACTATTAAGACAAAAGAGGGCAGGATAATGGATGAATTAACAAAATTTAGACTTAAAGGGTCTAAAGATAAAAAGAAACGAAAAAGTAAAAGTAATAATAATATTGAACTCCCAGGCTATCGTACTTTTGGATCTATAAAAAATTCTGAAGAAAAAGAAAAAGTTAAAATTATTGATCCTAAAACAGGTGCAATTTATTATGAATATCGACCTAAAAAAATTGAATTAAATTTAAAGGATTATAAAAATGATTGAAATTAAATTATCATTATTAAAAAATGAACGTGGAACCCATGAAGGTTATGTAACAGTTCACAGAAAAAGTGGTTTAACATTTCAGCGTAAACAAAGACTTGGGCATAAAAGTAAAATAGAATTATTACCACAAAAAATTAAAAATGAAATTTTAGAATTAAGGCAATTGGGAGATAGTGGTGCTAAAATTAAAGATCAAATTCAAGTTATGATTGATTTGGAACCAGAAAATATTAAAAAAGAATTATATCATTCTGGATTAATTGATAAAAATAATAAAATAAAATTAACTGCACAATCATTTACAAATTATGCTGCTTCTAAAGGTATAGAAACAAGAAATAAAAGACAACCAAAAGTTATTGATAATCCTGAAACTTTAAATCAATTAAAACATCTTGAAGAAAAAAATGCACGATTAGAAATACAATTAAAAGATTTAAAAAATTCATTGGATGCTGAGAAAAAAGCACGAAAATATGCCGAAGAAAGAATGATGCAACTAAAATTAGAAAATTATAAATTAAAACATAAATCTTAATTAAAAATAATTATATTATTGAGAGTGGTTAAAATGGAAGATGAAATAATAAAATCTGCCGAATGGCATATATCTTGTTTAAATGAATTATTAAAAACTGAATCAGAATTAAAAAAATTTAGACTTAAAGGTTCTAAAGATAAACATCCAAGAAAGAAAAAAAGTATAAAAGAAATGATTTCTAATGCTTTTGGAAATAAAAAAGATTCAGTTAGTGAATTACCAAAAGATGCTGGTGAACGTTTAAGAAATTTAAAACGTGCACAAAAACATCATTTAAAATATTATTAAGAGTTTAGAAGATCTCTTTTTTTAAAATCTTCTATATTACAAGAGTAATATTTATTTAAAATGTTGCCCAAGAGGGTTCTATTATATGACATTAGAAAATATATCATTATCTCAATTTATTGTTGGGAAACTCAGAAAAAATTTAACTGATTATAATTCTATAAATCGTAGTTCTACTTTTAAAAATTGGATTTATCCAGATTCTCCAATGATCACAAAATTAATGAATAATAAAAATAATTTTCCAAGAATATCTGTGGAAAGTATTGGAAAATCTACTGTAAATGAAATTGGAATGCAATCAACTGATCATTTGGAAACTGAAACTTTAAAAATAACAGTTTGGACTGTTAGAGATCTCATTTGTGATATTGAAACAACAATAGCAGAAGAGTATATTTTTGAAACAGGAACTGATATTTATGAACTTACAAATTTACCAATATCATCAATTTCATTAATAACAGGAACATTATTAGGAGTTCTTGGACATACATTTATTAAAAATACAGATTATAAAATTAAAGATAATGATGAAGATGGCTTATTTGATTCTATTGAATGGTTGAATGGAGATAAACCTGATAATGGAACTATATTTAAAATTTCATATAGTCGAAAAGCATCTGGAAATGAACTTATAAGATTAATAGCGCAGGAAATAAATAAATATTTACGTGATAATTGGCGAAATTGGACAGAAAAAAATTTATGGAATTATAGATTAATTTCATATCAACCTATTAATTTTGATGAAGAAATAGGTATTTATAGATTTGAAATACAAGTACAATTTACTGGAATCAATATTGGAGAATATATATAAATTATGGAGGATTAAAATTAAATGACAGAATTTTTCTTAGGAAAACGAACTTATTGTTCGTATGCAAAAGAAACAACCTATGGTCAAGCATCAAGTGCATCAAAATATTCTTGGCCCGGTTTAGTACAAACAATAACCTTAAACTCAAAATCAGATATAATGACAATTAATTCAATGTCTGATGTTGAAACAAGAAATGTAAGTGATTATATAGAAACATTACGACATTATGGTGTTACTTTAGATTTTTTTGTACAACATTGCAGACCGTTAATGTTTGCATTTGGTTCTGATACTTATTCAGCAGGACCACCATGTGTTCATACATTAACTAATGAAACAACATTACCAAGTTTTACACTTAATTTTGGATATCAACATACAAATGATCATGCTCTTGATTATATGGGTTGTATGGTAAATAAAATGGATTTAAGTTGTTCAAAAGGTGAATTTCTTAAATGTGCAATGGAAGTTATTGCACAAGATGGAACTGATCATGCATTTCGCAGTTATCAAACTGGTGATGCAATGAAAAAATATCCAGCAGTAGGTGTAAATTCAATAAGACCTTTTGCTTATTCTGATGTTGAAGTATCAATAAATGGTGAAACATATACACAAGTTGATAATATCCGGATGACAATTAATAATAATTTATTAGCAGAACCAACTCTTAATAATGATACAAATCTTCGTATTGCTGAACCAATTCCACAAATACGAGAATTTAATGCTTCGATGACAATAAGAATGGCTACAGATGATTTATATGACCTTTGGGAAACTGGTACGTATGCAGATGATGATCCAACTATAACATTTGAACGGGGGACAAATGATAAAATTGTATTTACATTAGAAGATGCAATTTTAGAATCAGCAATAAGTCCATTTAATATTACTGAAGGAATTGTTTTAGTAGAGTTGCCATTTAAAGTTAAAAATATAAAAGTTGAAGAAACTAATAATTTAAATGTTGATTATACAATAGCAGAGGTATAAATGGAAATTTCTATTGATATGTCAGATCTTTTTAATAAACTTAAATATCAAACTCCAGATCAAATTAAAAATATTATTTATAAAAGTATGGAATCCCTTGCAATTGAATGGGAAAAACATGCAAAAGAAATTATAAGTGATAATGCTATTGATACCGGTGAATTTCTTAATTCAATTCATTATGATATGTTTGAAGAAAATGATGAAATTGGGTTTATTGGTCAAGATGGAGTAAATTATGGAATTTATCATGAATTTGGAACTATTAGACATTTTGTTCCATTTTATAAATATCTTGGTAAAGATGAAAATGGAAATGCAATATATGATATATCACAACCAATTTTGGCAAATTGGGGAAAAAGAGTATTAGGATTAACAGAAGAAGAAATGTTAATGAAAGGTGGAATAAATGTTAAAGCTAAAGAATTAAAACCATTTATGAAATCATTATTATATATAAAAGGTGAATCAAAAAATATATTTAAAGAAAATATGGAGGAACTATTATGAGTAAAAAATTTTTTATTAAAAGAGGTGAAAAAAAAGTAACTATTGATTTTGAAGAAAATGAACTTTTAATTACTTTAAAAATCCCAACAAATTATGATCATGATCTTTTAATGGATGAATTTACTGAATTAAGCCCTGATGATTCAGTAAATATAAAAGCACCAGAACTAATTGAAGAAAGATTAATAAGATTTATTATTGATCTTCCATTTGAAATTCCAATATCAGAAGAAATGGATAAATTTAAAAATTGGCAAGATGCCACTTATGAAGAAAAAAGGATTGCTATTCGATTAATGGATCCAAAACTAAGAGATAAAATAAATTCTCATTTAGCAATGACATCAGAACTTACGGGGGACGAGAAGGGGAAATAAGAGAAGCAGTATTTACAGAATATGTTTCACCAGATATTAAATCATTATGGAACCGAATAAATCTTGCAATTTATTTAAAATGTCTTCCAAGCCAAATTGATAATGAATCACGACGAGATATTGAAGCAATAATAACATTATTAGATGCAAAAGAAGAAATGAAAAAAAGAAATAACGAGGTAATATAATGAGTGCTGTTTCAATGGTTGGATCAATTGCTATAAAAGGAGTTTTCAAAGCAGCTGGTTTACTTGCGGGTCTTGGTTCAACTGTAAATAAATTAAAGAAAACCCAAATGACCAGTAAATCAACAACTACTGAAATGAAACGTATGACAAATCAAACACACCTTTTAAGAAAAGCATTGGCAATGATTGGTGTTGGTGGTTTTTCTGCACTTCTTATGCAAACACCACAACTTGCTGGTTCATTAGCAAAAATTAAAAATGAATTAACACAATTGGCATGGTCAATTGGAAAACATTTAAAACCATCACTTGATGCTGTTGCAGAAATTATTCGTGGTATTCGTACTGGTGATTGGTCAACAGTAAAAAAAGGTATTAGTGATTTACAAAAAAGTATTCAAGAATTTACTGGTAAAACAATTAAAGTTATTTTAGAACCACTAATAGGTAAAGAAAAAGCAGAAAAGGTTAAAACTGATTTTGAAAATTTTGTAGATGATTGTAAGAAAGCATTTGAAGCAGGTGGAATTTGGAATGTTATTGGAGTTACAATTACAGAACCATTTAAATGGTTAATTGATAATAAAGGTATAATTATTGATGTATTAAAGAGTATCGGTGATGCAGCATTTACTATAGGATTTGGACAAAATTGGAAAGATTTTAAAAATTGGATAAGTAGTTTTTCAAATAATGGAATTAAAAAAAATTTATCAGAAGCATCATTTGGAATTGAAAAAAGACTTTTTACACATCATAATGATGATCTTATGGTAAAACTTTTTAGACCCGATTTTGATTATGAAGAATGGAATAGAAAAAAAGGTTATGTTACTATGCCATCAAATATACCATCTAATAATATAAATAGTACTTCAAATGTTACTGTTGATTTTTCAAATGCTAATATTAATCTTGCTAATGGTATTGAAATAGATGAATTTGCTAATATAATTAGTAGAAAAATTGCAGAAAATCAAACATCACGAATTTATTGAGGTAAAAATATGGGTAATTGGAAATTAGGATATCCTGCAGGACTTGATGATGATGATATGACAGAAGATAATGGTAGAAATTTATATAATTCATACGGAGTCATGCCTATAACATTATCTGATACTAAAATGTGTAGAGCAGTTGGTCAAGTTAATGGAAATCCAACCTATAATGGAAGTACAACAACAATTAATTGTATAAATCTTCATGTATATCCATCAAAAGATGATGCTGATCCACCCGGAAATACAAACTTTGCAGATAATGAATTTAATAAAGGATTTATTCGATTTTTGTCTGGTAAAGCAGCAGGATATGAAAAAAATACAGAAAATAAAGCATTTAAAGTTAAAGATACAATATATAGTGAAGGATCAAATAAATTAATTTTTGATGGTGATATTACAGATGAAGAAATTGCAGATGGTGATTATTTTGAAGTTTTAACAGGTGCATCAACATATACATTTCCTTCACATCGAAATCCAATTCGACGGGATTTTAAACGAATTGTTAATTTAGGTAAATCATTAAGATTTCCAATTTACGATAAAGGTTTATTAATACCACAAGGATATGATACTGATGATTTTGTTATAATGGCATATTTTACATCTGAAAAAGAAATTGATAGACTACAAGTAATGCTTTCACATACATTAACTTATAAAGGATTTGATTATATTTATTCTTATGAGTTGGGTGATATAGACTATGGAGCAGCACCAATGATTCTTGAAACAGGATCAAATGATATACGAAATCAATATTTGGTAGGAGTTTCTGATTGGAAAATTGTAAAAGATGCAAAAAGATCTGATAATTTTTGGGAAGTTATGATTCATTTCGTGTCATATTGGAAAACAACACATAGAGGGATTTAATTGAGTTGGACAGTTAAAGTTGGTCAAGGAAGTAATATTCGTACTTTAAAAAGAATTAGCAATATTACAGTTACAGAAGAATGGGCTCATTCAAGTTTTTCAATAACTATACAAAACCCAACTAATGAAGATCGTAACCAAGCAAAAGGCCGAATTGATAATGCTATTATCCAAATTAAACGTGGTTCTGAAATATTATTAGAAGGATATATTGAAGATATTGAAAAAGGACCAAATTATGTAAAATATACTGGACGATCATTCCTTATTCTTTTGGGTTATTCAACATCTTCTGAAACTGATAAATCTACCGGTAATACAAAAGCTGAATATACAAATGATTATGCAAAAGATATTATTGAAGATCTTATAGAAAATTATTGTTATACAAAAGATTCAGAACTTAATTATAATGATATAATTTTTAAAGATGAAAGTAATAATGATATAGAATATAATGGTACATTAAAACTTCATGGTAAAAAAGTATATGATATTATTTGTGATATGTGCAATATGTATGCAAAGGATATTTGGTCTGATGCAACATGGAATGGAGATAATGTAGAAAATAAAAATATTCATATTGGAATAAAAGGAAATGGTGATTCTGAAAATCCTCATAAAAAACTTTATGCTGGAATACATTTTAAAGAAATGCCAGTTGTAAAATATCGCACACAAAGTGATATGATAAATTGTTTACGTGTGATTGGAAAAGGAACTGGAAAAGATCGAATATCTGTTTGGTGTGAAGATTCTGATTCAATTTTAAATTATGGTTATATTGAAGGGCAACCTTATATTTCAAATTTAATTGTAGATAAAGATACTGCAACTAAAGTTGGTAATGCAATAATTAATGATAAAAAAGAATTAGTAGAACAACTTTATATTGATTTAATTTTTTATATAAGTAATCTTAAATATGGTGATTGGGTACAAATTATTGATTCATATAGTAATATTGATACAATAAAACGTATTAAAAAAATTACAAAAATATATGATTCAAAAATTGGAGATTCAATGCAAATTGAAGTAGGATCTATGTTTAATAATTATGAAAAAATTATTCAAGATCTTACAAAAAAGGATGTTGATAGTGAACTTGAAATGACCACATTTGGTGGTTCATTAAAAGTAACAGCAAATGATCCCCCTGATGATTTTATTCGAATTGATGGTGGAAATTTTTATGATTCTACTGGAACATTACAAACCGCAGGAAATGGAATTTGTACATTTTGGACAGGATCTGGTAGTAGAATATTACCGCCTGGAAGTCATAACCCCGGAAATGGAAATTATAAAAAAGCATTAATTGAAATAAAAGATGAAGATTTAACAGTTTGGTATCATGTTGGTAGTGAATATGGAGATATAAATAATGCAAAAAATGAAAATGTACCTGTCGATTCCGGATTTACTCCAATTTGTGAGGTAATTCTAAAAGGAAAAGGTAGTGACCAAGTTTATCCACTTTATGATAAAGAATATTCTGATACTGACTGTTCATTTATTTATCGTGATTGTCGACCAATCGTAGGTGCATCATCAGCTGGTTATGGTGATGAATCATTATGGGAATCTGATGGTAATATAGCACAACTTAAAAATCCTGATTCTATTAATATGCAAAGTAGTTCATCATCATATTCTTATGAAATTTTAAATTGTGGGGGAATTGATCTTTATAATAATAATAGTGAAGCATCTCCAAAAATAAATTTTTTAGTTCCATATACTGGTGAAGGTTCTACTGGAGATTATATTTATTATAATGCTAATAATACAAGATTAGAATTAAAAACTCAAGATAATATATTATTATTTGTAATAAATGATGAAGGAAATATAAAAATAAATAAAGGTTCACAATTTAATTTTGATCTTTCTTCAACTGCATATATTTATCAAAATAGCACTAATAATAATTTAATGTTTAAAGATCCAAATAATGAAGAAGTATCATTATCAGATTTAATAACAGAAGCAGGGTTATGGGAAGATATTGGATCTTATGTTCAACTTTTTACTCCTAAAGATGTTTCTTTAAAAAATTATAATATTAAAGATGTTTTTAATATTTATGCAATTGATTCTACTTCTACAACTCGTGATTTTTCAATTTTAAGTAGTATTGGTGTTTTAGGTTTTAGTATTACATTTACTAATAATAATCCAACAATGATAGATTTTGGAACTAATTTAAATATACATGGATATAATATTAATGGTGTAACAAATATTTATGCAAATGAAGCTGGACCATGGGGATCTATTTATTTTAAAAGTCCTGGTGGTGAAGATATAATGAAACTTGTATCTTATAATGATTCTCTTATGACTATACATACTTATGGAAATATTGTAATGTATAATCATAATATTACATCTATTAAAGAAATAAGTGGTGATTCTACATTTTCACTTAGTCTTGATTTTTCTGGTGATGATACCTGTAAAATTTGGCAAAATGGAAATGATTTAATGTTTATGGATGCAAATAATTCTGATGGTATATCATTAAGTGATATTGGATTATGGGAAGGTATTGGTTCAACATTACAACCAAAAGGATATGATATTATTCAAGGTCGTAGTGGTCATGATTTAACAATAAAACCTGATGATGGACATATATTATATTTAGGGTGATTTTAAATGGGACTTGCTTATATTACTACTGATATTGGAAAAGGATTATTTGGAGGTAGTTGTGAAGGAACAGCACCAGAAAATCCTGTTATGGTATTTGGTAAACCATTTGGTCATGCATTTGAATCACATTTATTTTGGTTACTTGAAAATTGTAATAATTGTAGTATACATTTACCAACAACTGAATTTAATGTAAATTCATTATCATCTCAACATGAAATTCCTCTATTATATTTTCGTGCTTATGGTGGAACTGATACTCATGATGGTGATCCTTGTTCTATCCATATAACATGGAAAAAAGGTTCAAAAATAATATATTTTACTACTCTTAATTTTACATGGTATGATACTTATGATTATTATCATGGTTATTCATTTATTGGTTGGACTCCTTGCTGGTGTTGGTTTGGAGGTAATTATTATTATGGTCAAGAAGAAATAACTGAAGAAGGTTCTGATTTTTCTGTATCAGTAAAATTTTATAATAATGGTAGTTTTCTTAGTTCATCAACAGAATATTTTTCAGTAATAAATCTTCAACACACAAAAATATATTGGCAACATATTCAAAATTATGCTGGTGATGAAATTGATAGTTTATTTGGAATGAAAGCTTCCTCGTATGTTCATGATCTTGGAGATGATATATATATTACTGCGGCATATCAACAAAAATATCTTGAACGAAGTGATTCTATGTATGTAGATGGTATGGAAGGAACTGTTAATTTAAAAATTTATCATAGTGGTTATGTTAAACAAACAAGAACTCGTGATGATGTAGTAGATAAAGATATTAATGGACCTTTTGATTTTACAGGTGATGATTATCTTCAAGCATCAGTAGAAGGAATTGTAAAAGATGAAGATAATAATCCAGTCGAAAATGCAAATGTATGGGCTACAAATGTATATAATAATAAATATGGATGTAAAACATCAATAGATGGTAAATATGCATTACCATTACATACAAAAGGTTCATTTAGTATTAGAGCAACAAAAAATAATTTTAATGTTGCATCATGTTCAGGCGTAAGTCAAAGTAGTAAACATCCTTTAACTGTTGAAACAAGAAATTTTACAGATTCAAATTGTCTTACACGAATGACTGGATATCCAACTGGTGAATTCGCACATTTAAATACACTTGCAGTAGATAATCAATCTGTGATTATTCCTGATGATCCAGTTACTGGTGATGGTAATTTAATAAAACCATACAATGTTGCAACTTCAATAATAAAAATTAAAACTCATAAATGGGGTACAGGGGCATCTCAATCAACAACATCAACAGGAACTTATGATAGTAGCACAGGATATGGATCAGGTGGATTTAATTATGGTGGTGATATGGGAGATGCTGAAGAATGGGAAGAAGAAGAGGAATGAGGTAAAAATATGATAATTGTGTTTGGACAAAAATTTACAACGACTCAAATATCAGGTGGATGTCGTATTTGTGTTAAACAAGACAATCCTCTTTCTGGTGGTGGTAAAGGTTCAATTCCAACAAAAATAAGTATAAAATTATATGAATGGGATACTAATTATACTACAACCTTATCAAATGGTCCATTAGTATATGATTTTGCAACTATAGCAAGTGAAGAAATAGAAAGTGATAATATGTGGGTATTTTTATTTTGGAAACCATTATCAGCAGGAACTTATTTATGGTTAATTACTGTTTGGGATGGTGATTTGTATGGAACATTTCAAATATTAAGAGATACAAGAAGTACTTATAAAAATGCTTATGAAGATGGAATAAATGTAAATTATGATTTTTATAGTGAAATATTATTTCTTGAAAGTGAAGGAGAATCTTATGAAAAAATATTATCTTATGCTGATACATTTTCAGGATCTTATATTGCAAATAATGGACATTCAAATCCAAAAATAAACAATAATACTGTAAATTCACCAAATTATGTTGATTCAATTTATGCTCAAGATCCGGTTACAAAAAATGGTCGTAAAGCTGGACGAATTGCAACCGGATCTTTAATATATGTTAATAATTAATTATTCTATATTTTTTAATTCCTGTAATATAACTCCAATATTTTTTAATTGTTCTTCTTTTGTTTCTAACATTTTTATTATTGAATCTTTTTGAATTTTTAACATGTGTATATCTACAATAATTCCTTTCGCCATCTCTTCGAGTTCTTTTTGTCGTTCTTCAAACATTTTTATACCTCTTTACCCCATAAACCATATTTTTTTAACATCATACATTTTATCATGTTTATCATTTATTTTTCCAACTATTGTTCCATTTTGTGGTTCAACAATCCAAATATTATTTTTATTATCAATTATTAAATTAAAAGCATGTAAATTTGACCATGCTATTGCCATTGCAGGTTGATGTTTCAAACCAGATTTATGATATGCACTATATGATAAAACAGAAGAATATAAAAGTGCAATATCATCACAATCAAATATTTCTGGTTGATATTTATATTTTTCTTTTAAATTATTATGTAAAATTAATATAATATTTTTCCAATCATATATATTAAATGTATAATATTTTTCATCTGCCACTTCTAAATTATAACCTTTAATAATATTCCATGGATTTATTTCTGTTTCAATTTTTTGTTTTATTTCAATTGGTGTTATAGATTGTGCTAATTTAGCAGTAAGAGTTCTTATTCGATTAATGTAATATTGATTATTACATAATATTTTTTGTAATATATTTATCATATTCATTTAAACCTCCTAAAAATCAAATAATGATTTTTGTTTTGTTCGTGTATTAGCATCTTCAAGTGAAGTACCTAATGATTTTAATATTTCTTCAATTTGACGATCAATAAGTTTCGGTATCATTTTTTTATAATCAATTATAAAATTTTCTTCTAATAATTTTAACTGATCTTCAGATTCGGGATCAATTGCTACAGACTCTGTAAATGGTAATTTAGATCCTTTACGCATTCTTTTTATACTATAAATTAATGGTTTTGTGGAACGAATATCTGCAAGACCTAAATGTTCTTGAGAATAAATTACTGCTTTTGTATTAAGATTTTGAACTTTATAATCTCTCGGATCTTTAGAAAATCCTTTTGGAATTCCTATTTCAATTAATGGAACAGTAATAATATCTCCTTTTGATTTTCTATATAATTTTGCAAGATTTTTATTTATTTCAGGAATTGGATCTTTTAAAATTATATTAAATATATTTTCTTGAAATTTTTTTGAAAATTTTGATATATCACTTCTTTTTAATCCAAATCCTTTTATATTAATTCCATCAGCTTCTGATCCATCTTTCCATATATAATGATTTACATATCTTTTTTTTGCTTCAGTAATAAAAAATCTATCATATAAATTTTCAAATTCAACTTTAAGATATTGTGGTGAAAGACTATTAAGATTTAAAGATTTTAAAAATTTATCCCACGAATTATTCATTTTTTCTTCGAATAATTTACCTTCATCTATAGATTTAATTTCTTTAATATGAATTGAATCTGTATCACCAGCAATTACTTCATATCCTTGATTTTTAGCAAACTTTTGCATATAAAAATTCATTTCACGACCGAAAAATGTAATTATTTTTGAAAATTGATAATTATAATTTCTAAAAGATGCAAAATTTGAAACTCCATAAATACTGGCAAGAAGATGTTTATACATTTTTTGTTTTATTTCAAATATTTTATACTTTTCTGAATCAACTTCTTCATTATGCATTAATTTTTTATATTTAGCACGTTCCTTTACCAAATCTTCAATTACTTCAACCCACAAAGTTTTTTTACTTTGATCTATATATAATTCCAAATTATCATCTGTTTTTATTTTTATAGAATTATTTGTAGGAAAAGTTGTAATATTTTCAAATCCTAAATTTAATGTTCGAATAATCGATATATACATTGCTGCAATATCGAAAGTCCCCACATTTTGATGAAGACCAGGAATAGGAGGGACTACATGACCACCTTTTATCTGTTCAGATTCAACTGAACTCTTTGATGGAAGTCTTATTCCTTTTTTATGTGCTTTACGAAGTAATAAAAGATCGTGAATTTTACTAAAACCTGTTTTTTCAATTGAAGATGTTCCTGCTAAAAGATGAAGATTATAATAAAAATCAATTAAATTCATTTTATTATCTAATTCGACCATTAACTGAACATCTCGTTCACAATATTTGATTAGATCTTCCCAACGATTCTGCTTTAAAAGATCACCGGGAAGTTCTGTATGAATTTTTTCTTTATTAAGTTCATAAGATGCTACTGAGTTTAACGAAAAAGATTCTAATTGTGAAAAATGAAGATTTTTATAAAATTCTAATAAATCTATTAATGCTATTCCTTTTATTTTCACTCCATAATTTTTATTATAAGAAGTATAATTTAGAGGTGATAAATGATTAGGATTAATATTATTTTTCATTAATCTAAAATACAAAGTTGTTTCATCAAAATTTGAATTCCATGCACACCAAATATCAAAATTACATTCTCTTACATAATTAATGAATTGTTTTAACATTTCATATTCAGTTTGATGTTCTGTTGTAAAATGATGATATTCTTTTTTTAGATTATCATAGCAACCTATTTCAATGATTTCATGTGGTGCTTTGGTTGGATCAGGAAATGAATCGTTTTTAGAGGTATTTGTTTCAATATCCCAATATAAAATTCTATTCCATCCTTTTTTCATTGGAACTTCTATATTATCCAATATATATTTGTGTGGATATGATATATCAGCTTCCCAAGTTTGATCATATTGTCTTTTTAGGTCATTAATATCATACGGATTAAATACTTCTATTTTTTTTAATTTTTTTCCTTTTA
>Ga0190303_1000016_pt1 | contig 74740 bp, 109 predicted proteins | sample 48700701_MG_FD_161672 | JGI IMG/M metagenome (GOLD analysis project Ga0190303, IMG submission 161672) | Hydrothermal vent sediment bacterial communities from Southern Trench, Guaymas Basin, Mexico - 4870-07-0-1_MG | ecosystem: Environmental > Aquatic > Marine > Hydrothermal vents > Sediment ... | reverse complement strand
ATAAGGCAGGAAGTGAACGCTACTCAGATAGGGCAACTGACCAGTAACGTCACTTCCTTCCAAAGGACTGCGGAGGGCAACCTAGAGAAGCTCTCTGAAACCATTCAGAATCACAGGTTGGTCAGAGAGCATCGGTGATCACCTCTCCAGGTGGATTACGTTGTTGCACAGGGTAGAGTCCATAGAACTGTGAGATACTGCTATCACTTGTGCTCCAGAGGCCGCCAGGAGGGAAGTGGCAGATATAGAATGCTCTGGGTCCATGTCTGCTGTTGGCTCGTCAACTAGCAAGATATCCAAAGGGCATCTCGCCTCCTCTGCTAGAGCCAACTGCACTCCAAGGCCCATGATAGCGGCCTGAGCGCCTGAAGCATCGGCCACTGACATATCGTGACCTCCTTCAACAAAGGTGAATGCTCCAGACTCCTGCCTCTGTATAGACTCTATTACCCCTCCAGTACAGTTTGATGCAAAGGTACTGGCCAGAGCCATGAAGTGGCTCCACACGTCTGACATCAACCTATCCTTGTTCTTCCTGAGGAACTTAGTCAGTTCCTTTGATGTGGTTGACCTTGTTGAAAGTCTCTCTACCTCCTTAGCCTTGCTCTGCATTTCTACCAGGCGGGGCTTACTGTGCCGAAGGAATGAAGCGTTCTCATTAACTTTCTTTTCTGTGGAGGAGAACCACAACTCAGCCTCCCGCAGCTCCTGTCTGGCTATCCCAAATAGATCCTGTAACACCCTCACCTGCTCCTCTGTAATCTCCTCTGAGACCTTCACTTTAGACAGACTTTCCTTGCCATCCTTTAAATTAGAGGAGAGGGATTTCTCCTGCCTTAACAGTGCTTGGTAAGACGCCACAGAGGCAACAGACTTCTCCAACTCCTTCTGTAACCTGTCCCAATCCTTGCCAGCAGTTTCAGGGATGTCTCGTACCTCTAATTTCGACTCTCTCAAAGACTTGTTGTGTAGATCTCTGTCTTCTTCTGAGTCTGAAACTATTTCTGCAATATTTTCCAGCTTTAGGGTGAGACTCGTCTTACTCTTTTCAAGCTTAGTTAACCTGCTGCGAGCGCCTTCTACATTCTTTATAGCGTTCTCGCTGATCTCAATTTCTTGTTCATAATGTTCTACCTTACTCTCCCAGGAAGAGAGGCAGCCGGTCACTGTACTGCCACAAGTTGGACATTTATCAGACCCTTTTAAATTGTTGTACCTCTTTAAGAAGGCCAACCCCTCTGCCTTTCTTTCAGCCAGTGTTAGAATGGCGGCAGAGAACCCTTCTTCTGGCCTTTCTACATCCTTAATCTCTCCCCCAACATTCCGTATTTTCTCTGCAACCTCCTCCCCCTCCTCCAGAGAAACGGCTAATTTATTCTCAACCTTGGTAAGACCCTTCTCGAGCCTTTGCATAGTGCGATCCAATTCCCTCCTCCTCAACTCTGAGGCTTCTGTTTCCTTGCTCTGCCTAGACAGAGAGGCGCGGACGGCTGACAACCTCTCAAGGGTATCCTTTCCCAGCTCTACTCTGGTATCGGATAACTCTTCCTCCCTCAATTTAATAGATGTCTCTAATTTAGCCAGGTTGACTTTCTCCAGCAGGAACTTAGATCGAGACAGGTGGCCGTCTTCTGCAACCCTCCTGCTCTCCGCTTCATCCCTCTCCCTACTCTGTTTCGTAGACTTGGCCGCTTTAAGTGACTGCTCTAATTTCTTAGAGGAGTTTTCAGAGACGTTAATTGCTTTCTCAAGGGTGCTCAACTCCCCTTGATCAACGTCTCCCAGGCTTTCTAACCCACCCTCACAGGAGGTTCTGATCTTAGTCAAGGCAGAGATAGCGTTCTCTACATCCTGAGCTCCAGTCAGCTCATTTATAATATTGTGTATCTCCGAAGAACTTGCAGTGAGGAGGGCGTGGGACATCTTCTGTTCAACATACTTCAGCTGTCTGAACCTCTTCATAGACAAGCCTAACAGGGTCTCTATCTTTTCATTGACTGGGGATGTTCCAGAGGCAAGGATTTCCTCTTCACAGTACAAAACGCATTTTGTTTTGGTTCGATGTATTTGGTACTCAACCTCCCCTACTGAGAAGGACATATCTACCGACATCCTACCTCCCCCCTTCTTCTCCATATTTGATCCAGGCACACAAGAAACCCCACCAAGAGCGAACAGAATTCCGTAGAGTATCGAGGTCTTTCCTGAGTAGTTAGGTCCGAATATTCCGTTCAGCCCTGGAGTAAATAGGATCTCAGTATTGTCATGCTTTTTAAAGTTTTGGAGTCTCAGTTTACTAATCACAAGTCACCTCGTTCCACATGGCCAGGAGAGAAGGGATTCCCTCTAAATCAGCAGTTATACGTTCTTTGATCGACACTCTTCCTCTAGTTTTTAAGTCTGTCTCCAGACAGTCTGGGGACTCTATCTTCACGTCCGACCTTATGGCGTAGACGTTGGGTAGCTCTTTCCATAGTCTCTTTATTGACTTGGACACCTCATAAATCTGCTCGGCTTTTACCGTCCCTTTTATTCTTATGAAGTTTGCCGTGTCAGGGAGGTCTACGTCATTCAAAGTTCCTACATCTAATTCAAAGTATTTCCCCTCCTGCTCCCAAACAGTCTTTGATGACACCACACCCTCGTCGTCAATCAGGATTATCCTCTTGTCGCCAATATCTCCAAAGTTAGTTGGGTGGGTACTGCCAACTACAATGAGACGACCATCAAAATCTTCCCTCGGTTCATGTTCATGCCCTAGAATGACGTAGGAAAATGACTCAAGAAGAATCTCTGCATCGCCTCTAGTCATCAACAAGGATGAGTCGTCTTTTGCAAACTCCCTATCATAGTTGCAATGGGTGATTAGAATCTTATCTCCTGGAAGATGTCGATCCTCCTCTGCTAATCTCATTGCCTCCTCCAACCCTTGTTCAAAGGCTTCCTGGGTCAGCTGATGAGGAACCGTGTACAGGGAATCTCCACACCTCCTCACAGCTCCCCCCTCAACCTTCCCCCTAGAAATCTGGGACAGTAAATCCAAGGTGTAGGATTGATCTACTATATTTGGAGTGTCGTGGTTTCCTTCTAACAGGATGGCTGTCATGTGAAATAGGTGCAGGGACTGTTTGATGACCTCCTCACAGTTATGAGGCTTGTGGAAGAAGTCTCCAGCGCAGACTATATCCCCATCTTCATAAAACTTAGGTATCATTTCTGTCGCGTGACTGCACAATTTATCTCTCAACTTTATCCTTGACTGTGGTGTAGTGTGCGACTTTAGTTCCATCCCAAGGTGCGGATCTGAATATATAAGAAGTGTCATTAGGAACCCCCAAAGTAATCTTCAAACAGCATTGAGGACCTTAGAAAATCCTTCAGGTCGTTAAGGCACCTTACTTCCACTACATGGGTTCGGTCTGGTAGCTTCCTTGGGGTGGCCAAGGCTTTCGCCACCTCTGCCCCCTCCCAAACCTCGTAGGTTCGGTTTTCCTGGTTCTCAAAAATATACAGGGAGACTCCTCCTGCTCTCTTGTGTAGTCTCATGTGTGCTGCTTGATCCCTCCCTATCAAGTCGGTCATAGCTTTTCTATTGCCGCACAGAGAGGAGTGTATTGAGCTAGACTTACACTCAATCAACACTGATCCTCCAGGCCTGAAGAAGTAGTAGTCCCCTGGCTGATTTGGCAGGTAGTTACCTGCAGATCTTGAGTCGTAGATTCTGTGACATTTGCATGGGTTCCTCTGCTCAAGGGCTTTTAGGAATATCCCAATCTCATCCTCAAACTTCTTCCCTCTTTCTTGCGCTTCTTTTCTGCTAACCATAATCTATTTCCTCATTACGACAATTCTGGAAGCCCTGGATACCGCTACATACAGGCATTTCAACCCTTCCAATTTATTTCGATTAGCTAATATGTCTCCAGCATCTACAAAGGTAGTGTCATAGGTGCTGCCCTGAGATCTGTGAGCGGTGATGGCATGGCAGGGCCGGATATCACTGAAGAAATCTTTTTTCAGTGCCCAGTAATGTCCCCACTTTGATCTGTCTTTTTTGGCGATATCTATGGCTTGCTTTAACTTGGAAGAGTACAGCTTCATAGACTCCTCATGCGGGACAAAAGCAGTGACATACCCTTCTCTGTCAGACGAGTCTAAAAGAAGTTTGTAGCACTTTATATCTTCAAAAACTGGGTGGCCGCACTCAACCACCTCCTGAACCTCTGCTTCCTCGTCAGTGGTCATCTCAGCAAACCACCCATCAGGCCCTTTAACCATTACAGGGGAGGCAGCTACTACCCTCTCCCCTTCCATGAATTTAGGCAGTTCCTTGTCTCCGTACAGGCCCTTTCTGATTATAGAGTTGTAGAAATTAACTGTCTTATTCCTCCAGGCTATGCACTTAAAGGTTTCAGGGTCTTCCTGGTACTTCAGGGAGGTGAAGCCTGAGGTTATCTTTCCGTTGAATGCGTTCGGCCTGACAACGTAGACCCCTCCGTTCTCGTCGTGACTACTCTTAAGCTTCAGATCCCCTTCTCCTGAAGCTGCCAGCCTCACTTGAGTAGCCAGTGCCAGTATTTGATTATCATGTCTCTCAACCTTCGTGAGGGACGCAGAGCAAGGTGCATCCATGAGTGGAGACCTGTCCTCACCTACTGGAGGCAGTTGCATAGGGTCCATCATAAATATGACTTTTACGTTGGCCTCGAGAGACGCTTCCATGATGTGGCCAAGCAGGACCTCCCCAACCATAGACCCTTCATCCACTACCATGAGTTGGTACATATCGACCTTGCTTTCCCCTATAGCCTCCACTCTCTGGATGTCGCTATTTGAGGTCAGCCTCAACCCCAGCAGGGAGTAGATGGTGCAGCACTCGCAATCCACCCCTTCTGATTTACTTATCTGGCTTAGCACCCTAGTTGCCTTATTGGTTGGAGCCGTCAAAACTGCAACCACCTTTTCCTCTCTAAGCAAAGTCTGAATGCAAGTGGTTTTACCTGTACCGGCGTACCCTCTAAGTACGAATAAAGACTGGTCTGGATCAGACAGGAAGTCGTGCATCTTGTCTATCGCATCCCTCTGATCTTGATTAAGTGTTATTCCCATGATTCTCCCCTACTTAGTAAATGAATCTACACAAGCTATTAACTTCTTCTCAGAAGGGCGATCCCCTAGCTCTGTCATTGGAAACCAGCTTGGGCCTACAGAAACCTCCGCCATCATTGGAATGGCGTGTCCTGGAGGCGTTATGTTCATCAAGGTTTGCATCCTTTCACAGTACTCAAACAGGTTGTCTATAGGTACGGATGCCAATATTTCGTCATACACTGGAGCATAGAAAGTTGCTCCAGTTTCCTCAAATAGCTTCGTCTTTTGGCACCCTGACAGGACTACCTTAAGGATGTCAGCTGCACACCCTTGAATGGTCTGATTAACTGCCTGCCTCTCAGCGTGCCCCCTGAGCCCGCTATCCCTGGACAGTATTGAGTCGGTCAGATGCTTCCAATTCCCGTAAGCAGTTTTCACAAATCCATTATCCCTGGCAAACCTTATCACCCTCTCCTGCCAAGGAGCCAACATCTTGTAAGAGTTGAACACAGCCTCCATCAGTTGCTCAGCAAATTTGACAGTAACTCCCAAGTCTTTGGCCAGAGTTGTAGGACCTCCTCCGTAGATGATCAAAAAGTTGACCACTTTAGCCATCTTCCTGCAGAGGTAGATCAATCTAGACAGCTCGTCTGCAAGGATTCCTGAGTTTGCTATAACCTGCTCATCCCCTTCAAGAACTGATATGAAGAACTGATAATCCAACCCTCCGTTAGTCACTGGAAGCGATGCCATAGCCTCCTTTCCAACCGACTGTTCTATTATCTTAGAGGCAAAAGAACAAGCCGTAACAGAGTGTATGTCTTTAAGGATCTGTCGCTCCATCCCGTCTTCATCAATGTAACTCCCTCCTGCCGTGTAGGCGCTTATAAGCTCGGAGTCTTTTGACTCTGATCCGGTTATCCTCAACTCCTGCCCTGAGAAATCCAAAGCAACTATCACATCCTTTGTGTATCTCGGGATGACGAAGCTTCTTGTCGGCCCTTTAGATACTTGGAGGATGTTTGGGGAGGTTCCTTTTGGTCTTCTGGTCTTTGTAGCAGGACAATTTATCCCTGGATGGATCATCCCGTCTCTTGGGTGCTTCCACTTAGGGTACGGTTTCCAATACAGACTCTCTCTGGTGGAGCTGGCTTTTGATGCTATCACCAAAGACACAACCTCCCTTCTCCAATCCCCTTCCTCAGTCTGCTCAGCCACTAGGAACTTCATTGAGTCTTCATCGGTTCCCGGACTTCCAGGAAGGCCTAGCTCATCTCTCCTTGACCCCCTCTGTGGCATAGTCCTCATGGATACAGAGAAGCCTAGTTTTAAGTACAGCAGCTCCTGCATCTGTGCGGGGCTATTTAGATTAAGAGCGTCTCCGACTGTCTTTGTTTTCTTGTCCATGAATCCGGAACAGAATTTTTTGAGTTCTTCAAACTCCTCCCCTTCCTTCTTGGCAACTTGGTGGGCGGACTCAGCCAGCAGGGTCAGGAACTCTCCAGCCTGGGCCAGCCTGTCGAGCTCTATGGCCTCTTTCCAGTCCCACTCCTTGATCTCGGTCAGCCATAGATTTATCTTTGTTTTAGCCACTGACTGCATTTGAATGTCTTCTGGGAAGCCGACAAGCAGGGCTATCTTTTTCAGCTGTCCGGCAGTTCCTGTAAACTCCAACGAAGATTCCTCTTTGAAGTAAGGAATGTACTCAGACTTGTTTTCGTAGCGTAACAACTCCTCCTCTCTCCTGAGCTTCTTCCCGTCCAACTCCTTAAGCTTCTTTAAAGATCGGAACTCTGAGGCGATGTAGTCCTCTGCAGCCTTTTTGTTTACCTGACAGCAGTTATCCAAAAGCAACTCTCTTAATCGGACTTCACTTTCCTCAACAACTGTCCTGTCCTCTTCTTGCAGTTTGGACATTACCTCATAGTCAACAGCCATCCCGGCTTCGAATCTCCGATTCAGTGGGAGGACGGTAGGGTACTCCTGACCCTCTACAAACTCCAAGGTGCCTTCTATTTTACAGATCAGGGTGAATAGCTTATGCAGGTGAGAGGTTATCACTGAGTCATCACAACCATAGCTCAGGACCTGCTCCCCTGACATCTGCGACATATCGTCAACTCCGGCAGACTCAAGCAGTTCCTTGTAGGTGGTCTGGGTGTACCCAAGATAGTCAAAGCTCAATGACTTTAACCCGGCCTGAGTCTCTTCATCTGCATAGCTGGCCAGGATCTTGGTGTCCGCCATCGGCGGCAGCTCCATCCCCAGGCATTGCTTTGTCACTTGCTCCTCGAACGAGAAGTTATGGGCTGCCATAGGAACTTTAACTTCGTAAAGGACTTCTTTCAGTACATCGCAGATAACTTCCTGATCTACGTTATTGGTATCCTTGTGATCAGTTGACAGATATAAGGTGTGTTGATTGTTTCTGCCAAAATTAAATGAAACTCCGTTGATAACTTGACTAAGGACATCTACATACCCACCTCTGCTTCGCTGCATTGCAGACAAGGCCTCCGTAAATGGAGCATGTTTTAAGGTATCGGTAGTCTCATAATCGAAGGAGACCAGAGGGCTGTTTGGCAGCTCCTCATTCAATGCGTCAAAGGCAGCCTCAAGGTTGTCAGCCGTAACCAAGGTCTCTGTTCTGAGGTGAGTCTCTAATGAGCTGTAGAACTCCATTCCTCCTACCGACTCCAGAATCCTTCTAATCTTGCTGCCGTTGTCCGGTATTTTAGTGAACCATTGGGGCCTTATCACCCTGCGCCCTCTCGTGTCATAACAAATCTCAGGATGCAGGGTGGCCAGGTTGTAGCACATCTTCCAAGACTTTAGGTCGTCCAAGGCTTTCGACAGATGTTTGTTACCGTCCTGCTCCACACATTCTTCTATCAAAGTGTAGTCTTTGTTGACCATGCACTGATCTATCTCTTCAAGGCCATCTCTCCCATAGACCTCCTCCAGATCCTTCCAGGCAGCTGGACCGAACCCTTTCACTCCTGGATACCCGTCTGAACTATCCCCAACTAACGATTTATGTAGCACTACTAGATGGGGGGGAACCCCCTTATGTTCTCCCAAAATTACTTTCTCTTTCAGGAGGACTACAGTGTTATCGTTCACCAGCTGGATTAGGTCCTCATCCCCAGTCTGTATATACTTCTTCTCATTCTTTAATCCTTCGCACAGAAGGGCAATTACGTCATCCGCCTCTACCCCGCTGACAAAGACGTTCACAGCCCCAAGATGAGCCAAAAGAAGTTTTATTGTTTTCTGTGCAATCTCCTGTTGGTTGGCCTCCTCCAGTTGAAACTCTGTCTTTTCCCCCCTCCTGTGGAGTTTATACTTTGAATATAAAGTCTCCCGGTAAAGGTTTCCCCCATCCCATGCAGCTATAACATCTTGAGGAGCTGACCGCTCCAAGGTGGGGAGAAGAACCCCCTCTATCCAATTCCTTACACAGTGGGATGCGCTGGCTACAGTCTCGCCTTCTTCTCCAAAATGGACAGGGTGAAGGTCGCTTCCTCTGTGATACATGTGGATGACTGTACCTTTTGCGTCAAGTATGGTCTTTATGATCTCTACAGACATTGTTAAATCTCCTCTTCAGTAACAAGAACGGCGAGGGGATTCCCTCGCCGTACACTTAACCTCTAACCCTTCGTGTCTTTAGAGGGCAGACAGGAAGGAGAATTTCCAAGGGTAGTAGTCGAACCTGCCGGAGGTGATTTTCTTCCCTCTGGATACTTTGGTCAGGTACTCATCTGGGCCAAGTTGCTTAACCCATTTCTGAGTGTGGATGTACCCGCCATACTTTCCTTTTGACGCTGGGGAGATTTGCAGGTTGACAATGTTTCCGTCCAGCTCGCATTCTGGATCAACAATCATAGCCAGAACCTCGACGTACTCCTTCATCTCCCACTTTACTCCTTCTTCCTTCCACTCCTTGATCTTCTCAAAGACTTCCGTTCCTTCCGTATTCTGATCATTCTTGTCGTAAGTGTAGAAAACGTCCACATCGTCGTCTTCGTCGTCTCCGACTTCCTTGAATACGAAACGATCCATAGACCTCAGGAACTTGCAAGCAAAGCCGTCTGTGCCAAGATCATCCCCGTCCCCTGTGCAAAACTCCCCTTGGTAGAGCTTTACGATGGAGAATGAAGACCAGTCCAGAGTTGCTCCAGCAAACCCAGCCTCTTCCATTTCTCGGGTAGCTACGCCACCTCCTGCTTTAGGGGCAGTCATCGCTTTAGCTGCTTCCTGTTTAACTGGCGAAGAGGTCTGAACTACTGCTTCTTCTTCTTGGATGGCGTCTTCTTGTGGCTCATGCTCCAACACATCTTCTTCACGTTGCACGGAAGCCTCAACAGGAGCGTCTTCTTGAGTTTCTTGAACGGATTCTTTCACTGAGTTTTTTCGGGTAAGTGCCATTATTTTTGCCTTTTAAGTTTAATTAATTTCAATCATTTTCGCTTTATCAGCCTATCTATTTTGCCTTATTTATGGGGCAAAGTCAATACCTCCCTTGTTTACTTAATCTAAAGTCATCCATCAGAGATTTCTTATCCCTGTTTACTTTATTTGCTTCATGGGCTTTCCTCCTCATGTTCTTGGTAGCTTTCAAGGCCAATGTGCCTAATGCCTTCAGGATGTAAATATTAACTATCTCTTTCTGATCCCCCCTCACCACCCTCTCCACAGCCTGCTTAAACTGTCCAGGGATCGAAGTAGGTTCCCCAAAGATGACTGTATGACATACGGATTGGAAGTTGAACCCCACTCCGGCGGACTCAGGGTTAGCTATTAACAGCCTACAAGAGTCATCAAATAGAAACTTCTTACGGTTCTTCTCATTAGACGAGCCTCCATACATGGCCGCAGGATTTAATGCTTTGAACTTCTCTAGGTACTGCTCTACAGTACTTCTAAAATTTAGGAATAGGATTATCTTTGTCTTCTTGATGTTAACAGTATCCATCAAGGTTCTAACCGTTTCCTCAATGTTGTTCTTCCCTCTGAAGTTCTCGGTGAACAGCTCAGGACACGTCACTATCTGCAAGCATTTCTGCCTCAAGGATTGCTCGGTTACTGCAGATATGATCTCCCCTTCAGCAAGTTCCAGGAACCTCTCTCTGATCAGCTTTTGATATAAGTTAGTGTGAGTTGTGGTTAACTTAACTGGAACCTCAGTTACTGGGTTAACCTTTATGTGCTTGTTAACCTCAGACCCCAACACCCTCCTTGCGTGTCTGTACAGATTGGCCTGCAAAGTTCCTTGGTTCACATACCCCTGGAATATCTTGAACCCTCTTTGAACTCTTCCACTTGGAAGTCTCTTAGGGGTCTTCAACCTAATACTCTTCCATCTACAGTGAATCTTGTCGAACTCCTTGTAGTTCCTGTAAGAAGAAGTATCCAGCAGTTTGCATGGAGAGTACCCATCCTTCAGTTCGTTGTACAACGGGGTTCCGGTCATCAGCAACCCTCCAGTACCTCTGTTCTCATTCAAGAACTTATTTACGCAACTGAATAGGGAGGATTCATGTCCTCTTAGACAATGCGCTTCGTCCACGATGAGAATTTTATATCCTAATCTATCCAGCTTCTCAAACTCCTGCCTAAACAGCTGAATCCCTACTATCAATATCTCCGGAGCTCTCCCCTCCTTCCATTCTTTGTACAGTTGCTCTCTCTTCTTTGGTCCTTGGTCCAGTATGACAGGAGAGAAGTAATTCTCCGACCCAGGATACTCCTCATGCAGCGACTCTGAATACTGGTAACGCAGGGTTGGGGGCATACATATTAATACCTTCTCCCCCTCAGACACCCAGTACATTGTGAATGCGTGGGCTATCAAAGTCTTCCCCGTCCCTGGGTCATCAAACAAACCGAACTTATCATTTCTCAGGGCGAGATTTAACCCTGATATCTGATGAGGTCTTGGTGTCTTATCCATCCCAATGTGAGGAGCGAAAGCAATAGTGTGCTCCACCCCTGCAGCCTTATAATAGTCGTCCAGAGTGTACATTTACGTCAACTCCTCAAACCTATCTACAGGAATCTCCTGCATCTTCATGGATTCTAGGTCCAAGCAATAAAGCTCCCTACCGTCAAATATATTTGGATCCCTAACAATCTCTTTGAAGTACGCTTCATCCCTGAGGAGTTTCTTGAATTGTGCAGCTTCCTTGATAATCACCACCTCTCTGCTTTCCCTAGCACAGAACTGCTTGTACATGGCGTGACATAGGGTTGGATCTATCAGCAGCTCTGACCCACCTTTCAGGTAGTGAACTCCTGCCACAAGCCACTCAACCCCGTTACCTACAGTGGTCAAGGACGCCATGATGGCCATCTTGTCCAATATCCTGTCTATCTCAGTGCTGGCCCCCAGTATGGCAGTATCACCTGCCAATCTGTCAAAGTAAGACTGCTGAGTGTAGATGAGGTCGTCTAATCTTGCACAGGATTTAGGGAGTTTAAGGTCTTTCTCTAGCACTAACTTCAGAAATCTCAAGCCTATCATTGCCACCATCTGACAATATCTCGGCCTATCGTCTAACTCGTCGGACAAACTATCATCCACCTCGTCAAACCACTTGGTCGCTGTCTTTATATCCGTCTGAAGAGCCTTAAACATAAGTGCCTTTCCTATCTCCCTTAACTTGAGCTTTCCAGAAGAAGCCTTCCTCATGTAAGGCTTTCTTCCTTTCTTCCCAGGCTTTGATAAGAATACGTCCAAAGACCTCTCCTGGATGGCAGGCATAACCGGCCTTTGCTCGCTCATCACACATAGAGGCCCTGTGATAGGAATAGCCGTAACCACTGCCCCCGTCCTCCCCTTATCCGATTTGTTGCCTAAAGTACCCCGCAGCAAAGTTTCCCCGTTCCAGCTGGCCTTTAGAATTTCCCCAACAGAGTTGTAGGCTTTCTCTGACATCTTAGACTCGTTGAACTCCTCCATCAGCCTTGGGATTGTCGTTGTGCTGGCCGAATACTCCAGCAAGGCGTAGTTGGTGATGTTGGAGACGTTCACTCCTGTATCTCTGTCCATGTAGTCTGTCCCGTTGATCCAACTAACTAGACCTGCAGTGATAGACTTCCCAGATCCCGCCCCTCCCCACAAACTCAGGACGGGGAATTGGTGATAGACTTTTGTCAGATGGACTTTCAAATGGCAGGCTACAAACCAACCAAGTGTCTTCGCCATGACGTGGGGTTCATTCATCGCCATCAGATTAAACAGAGCCTCGTCTGCAGCCTCGTCTCCCTCCTTACACACTCCCACTTCAGCGAAGTAAGGTCTGGCTACAACCCGGCCTGCCAGTTTATGAGTGCCTGAAACCCTGTTACTATTTATGGACATTTCAGGCTCAACGTAGGTGAATACGTCAGAATGGCTCACCTTATCAACGTGTATCCCACAAGTATAAACTTGGTAGACTTCTCCCATGTCGCTCTCCTTCCTAAAAACGTGATTTCTGATCTTGTGTAGGTCTGCATCTTGCCCGTAGTAGCTACAGGGGGATCGGAGAGGGATATACCCGGACTCCGTGGTGTCCCTGAGGAATCCTGATCGAGACATCCAGCTGGTTTCGTCTACTGTAACGGTACAGATGGTTTCGTCGTTCTGTATCAGTTCGAAGAGAGTTCCCACCCTTCTAGGTTGACTGGATCCGTCCTGAGGGATGTCGATGAAAGAGTCCATAGGTTTCATCGTCCAGTCTGTTATCATTCGATCCTTCTCTGCCCCTCTGAGGTAGTACCCACCATTCTTCTCTATCAACCCGCCATGTGAAGCCTCTTCAGAGAACGCCTGATCCTTCTCGATGGGACACCCTTCACAGGGCCGCTTCAGAAGCAGAGACCTCATGCAGTTGCATCCGAAGGTATATTCAGAGCCCTTCATGTACTCTACCTGGCCCTTTATGTGCTCTAGCCTAGATTTCCAGTTGTCATACTTCGAGCTTACGGAGTTTTCCGCTAATCTGGTTATCATCCCCGAAGACAGGGAGTCTGGGACACTGGCAGCCTTTAGGAAAACTGCTACTTGCATAGCTGCTTGGTTCAGGTTTACCTCAGCCCTCAGCCCTTTCCAGTCGCACACCTTCTGTATGCAAGGAGGGGTCACGTCTCTCAACTGTATCATCTGGTTGGAAGGTACAGTGACAACTACTGCAGGCTTAGAGTTCGCCGCCTTTTTGCACCTGTTAAACATATCTTCTAACTGCAGGGCTTTTACTTTGTTCTCTGGCAGGAGGTGGGATATCTCACTAGGCTTAGAGCAAAGTTCTCTGTAACTCTCTGCATTTAGGGAAGTTAACTTGTCGTACAGGATTGGTATCCTATAATTCCCGTCTGGCCTTTTTATGTTGGGAACCCTAAACACATTTCCCCTTCCGCAAGAATACACTGCGAAATCCATTCCAGGAACATACAGCTCCCTGGCCATCTGCTTATAAACTAGAGGCAGGGCTTTGACCTTTCTCCCAGAGCTGAATACTCTCTCATCAACTAGAACATGGACCCCCTTACTTCCTGAGGCAAATATCTGAACTTCCTGCTGCGGTACTCCCATAGAGACTAATTTATTGACTAAACTAACCCCTGATTGCAGAGCTAAATCAAGGTCATCTTTACAGTCTATATCGAAATATAAAGGCCCTTTATAATAGTATGACCTTTTATCTGCCCCGTCCGTTACCAGCTCGGAAACTTCCAATATCGCAACTCTTTTAGGTTTCTCCTCTCTAATTTTTTCCTCTATCTCAGAGGCTCTGGCTACCTTCCACTCTGACTTTCCTTCTTCCAACTGATAGTAGCGATACATCGCCTCCCCCTTCAGGTTCTTTCTCTTTTCTCCAGCTTCAACTTAACTATCGCCACAGCTCTGTCAGGAACATTTACCTTCCTTCCTGGAGACGTAGAGAACCACCCTTTAACTGAGTCCAACCCATATTCACTCAGAGCTGCCAGCTCTCTATGCGTTAATCGGTACCTGGCTCGGACTTCCTTCATGTACCTTAAATTCTCATTCACTTCTTACCTCCTGTAAGTGTGTAGCTGCTACACTTTGTTCAACAAAGTCAAAGGGTTGTAAACAAAATACACTACTCTTTGACTTTGTTTTTGACTGCTAATGGGAACACTGTGATGATGCAGGCTGTCAGCTTCTTTACTGTCATCGGTCGTAGCTTCATTGGTAGAGTCCTTCCTTGGAAGTCTTTCCTTGCTCTACCATACTGGATATCTACTCCGTCCCTTGCCCCTCTGTTGCTCATAACTTTCTTTAAGTTATGAGCAAGCATGTTCTCAGGTAGAGGGAACAAGAGTATATCCCCTACTTTCATTTTATTCAAAGACTCGGCTAACTGATTGTAAAAAATCTTTGACGGTGATGACTTCCTTACAGGCTCGAACTCTTCCTTTCTTTCAAACTCAGCTACGTCCTTAGCCTTGATGGTTTCCGCCCCTAACAAAGTTCTACTAACTCCTCCAATCTCCTCACCGTCTTTGGCTACCTCCCCAGGTAAGGTTCCAGTTGTAAAGTCTTGCCGTGTTAAAGGGTTGTTTACTTTGTCCACCATGTTAATCTCCAATACTCGCATGAAAGGTTATACTATTACATCTTGCAATTTAAATCCAATCTTTCGCCCAACACTTTTCCTGGGCTGCCCTGACCTGTGACAGGAAGAACCTCCTTGGCAGGAGGCTCACCATCTCCTCTATCTTCAAGGTGTTTTCGTTTAATAAGAACGCCCCGGAGTAGAACCCATGAGGCTTTACGAATACATCTGCGTAAACCTTTCCAAATTCTTGATAAATCTCCATCTCCTCTTCTTTTACCTTTACGTTAGGATTTGCAGAGATCATCTTCTCCTTTGAGAATGAAACCTTTCGTTTGAACTTTAAAACTTTTCCCATATTTTACCCTCTTTAAAACAATCTAATTATGTTGCCTTGAAAGACGGTAGCGCCTTTCTTAGATTGTTCGTGATTGTCGTAATGCTCTGGACACCTCGATATTTCCCATTGCAATATACACAATAGTTATCTCTACGCTCACCTTCGGAGCATTCAAAACTGTCTTTTTACTTACGTTTACTTGCTCCCAAATTAAATACTATAGAAAGTCCGGCATGTGCAAGACTTGCACATTTTAATTTTCCGGCTTAACTCAATAGAAATCTTTTTAAGTTTTGCTCCGTCTCTAAGCTCAACCCGGCTCATTACGGTTAAACACCTAACGCAAATATACTTTTTCATAGTTTCATTTATAACAATCACATCAAGTCGCTTATGTGGGCGTTAGATTGCTGCCCACCCCATCTCTATGTAGTTATTAGCCCAATCCCTAACATGCTTGTGCCTTTCGTCATCAGTGAGCTTTTCCCACTCCCCTTCGTCTAACCCTAAATCATCAACGGTATCAACTGTTTCAGTATTGCAAGAATGGATGTTTGCCCCGCTGTCACACCAGAACTTCACTTCGGCCATCTCGTTATCGCCCCATAATTAATTAATTAGCAATCTAACATTAATTCCAGCGGACGCGCCAAACGCGCAGCTGAATCGGGTGTTATGTAGCAGGTCTAATGTCTTCTTCGGGAACCCACCCAATTGGCAACCAGCCCCCTGCTTCATTAATCGGGCGCATCGCCCATTGTCCGACGTAAGGGCCCCCATCTTCTTTATCTATCAGCCAAAGAGCCTCGAATGTTAATAGCCGACCAACAAATGGCAGGGCTTCATCGCGCAGCGTTTCCGTGCGTTTAGGCTGAAAATATCCAGTGATTTTATCTAGTTGCCGCATAACAAGTGCATCAACTGGATTCGCTTCTTCGCCGCTGGGTTCTGTCTTCGTGGCTTCGTTCTTGCCCATCGTGTTCACCTCATTCATTTTGTTGTCCACGCTCACTCGTTATGCAGGGTGTTATATTTACTACCATTCCAGCTCGCGCACATTGAACATTGTTTTGCATTTTGTGCAAATGACATCATCACACTCAAAATCTTCATTACTATGATTTTCAGGGAACATCTGGCGCAGCAAACCCCCGTCCTCATTATGATCCACCCCGTTCGTATACTCTGATCGCAGCAAATCTATATAATCCCCGCAGTCAGGATTAGGGCATGTGACATTCATTTCAATAGTGAGACTCGCTGCAACTGTTTCAATTTCACTCATGATTTTTCTCCGAATTAATATTAAATATAACAAGCAATTTAAACCGGATTGCTACGCAACCGTTTAATTGAGCGTTATAAGGCTTTTAGTGGGTACTTCTCGGCGCAGTCATAGCAAAACCAGTGAGCCGCATCGTGTCGCATCGTTGACGTGTTGTAGCCGCTACAGCGACCGCACTTAGCAAAGTTATGGCACGTGTCTGCCAGCTTGTTCAAAGCTGTCCTCATCTCTTGAGGGGTATATTGCTCAATATCCCGCTGCAATATTTTAAGGTTTTTTCCGATGTAAGCTGTGTCCAAATCGTATTTGTTTGTTGCCATCGTTCTACTCCAGATTTATAACAATCGCATGAAAATCTGACTCCGCTGACGCTCCGCAGTTTATGCGAGCGTTAGCTCTCTAGTATGTAGCGCCCTTTTTCTTTATCCCATGTGGCGTCAACGGCAAGGCGGTTGAGGCTCTCGCTTGCGCCAGGCTCGCTTTTGTCACAGCTCACCCAGCCGCGCCCAGAAACCAATTTTGAATACCATCCAAATTCGCGGCACTCCCTTATCCCTGGCCATTCGCCAGACCAGAGGAGGCGGGGAGCCGTTGTCTCTTCGGCGGGGCAGTCACAGCTGATATATTGCCAGCCGCATTCGGGGCATTTTTCAACATCACAGCCCAGCTTGTGCAGCATGCCAGGCTGAGCAGCGCAGTCCGGGCAGCGAGCACTAACAATTACATCAACCGGATTCGCTTCTTCACCGCTGGTTTCTTGTTGCTTCTGTTCGTTCTGGTTTTCCATGCTCACCATCCTCAGTTAAATTATCCGCTCACCCGTTATGCTGGTTGTTAGATTGCCTTGTCCTCTAAGGATTTTGCGATTCTTGCCAAATGCCAAATTATAACCAGCCCGATAACAATAAATGTATTCGCAAGCCCAGCGATAGCTGATTCTGGAGCTAAAAATATGCACCAGAGGCAAAACGTAACCATTATTAAAAACCAACAATCTGGCGAGCCTATCCATTTCCAAATATCAACAAATCCCCTGCGAATCTCTTTTGCTTTATCCACTCTCTCATCCTCCAAAAATCAATCGCAATCTAACATTAATTCCAGCGGACGCGCCAAGCGCGCAGCTGAATCTGGTGTTAGAGCTGCGTAAAATTCCTTACGTTTAACGCTCCAAATAGTAAATTTACAACTATAAGGAACCAGCCCGGGGGTTACCTCCACTCCGTACTCACCCATTGAAGGGGAGTTTGCCCTGGGGAATAGCAACCGACTTCAACCGCAAGTGGGGGTAGTCGCATTGTCATTTGTGCCCATTCTGCAAACTCAAGCCACCTCCACTCTCTATCCAGGTATTTAGGCAACCATAGAAACCCTTTGCAAACCCTTACCTCCCCTTCTTTTAAATTCTGGCTCTGTTTAATTTTTAGTCTCATCTGCAACCCCCGTGGATTTATCCAAAATTAAATGGTAGCTTAATCGACCGCTGCGAGGCTAAAGCCTCCTCAATCACGGCCATTGTCTCTGGCATATTAAGCCTCCTGTCGATAATAGATCTCTTCGTCAACTCTAGAGTAGCCCTCATCTTTTGTATCTTTGCAAAATAACCCTCGCTTTCAAGTTTCAGGCAGGCTATCTCATGTTTTGCCAGGGCTACTGCGGCGCTACCTTCTGGGCTATAGCCTTTCTCCTTTTTACTACAGTCGTATCCAGCATCATACACGTCGGTTATCAAGCACATAATTATCCCTCCGTAATTGATAGCAACTCAGCTAACGTGGCAGAGTGTAATTGTTAAACATACTGTGCCGGAAAAACGGTTCCGCCATCTTGTCCTCAATCATAGTGTCAGTCCATTCTGACATGTTGTTTTGATGCTCATAGTCTTTCACTCCCAAGGATTGTCACCTTTTTCACTGGCTTTGTTCCCAAGTGATAGCAGTCTCCGAACAGAGTTGTTCCCATAAATTCGCTCAGTTTTATATCCCTCCGCCCTACAGTTACCACCTCCTCATTATGTAACACGTAGTCTCCGCTTCTAATCTCATCTATGTGCTTATTTTCAGTTTTATACCTCATCTCTAGCTCCCTCCTACCTTATGATATATACTTTCTACTCCGCAGAGCGCCTGTTAGTCTTCCAGCAGTCCTCTATCAATCAGGCCGTACACGAATGAGGGAAGTCCTTCCCCTCCATCTATATTCAATCGCTGCTGTTTCACGAACTTTACTAGCGCATCCTCCCACCCTTCCGCAGAAACCCCTTTATATTCGTCATACAGCGTTTTCCCATGAAGGTTGAACTTTCTAACCCGATTATCCTTCAGCGAGTAGTAAACTTCAGACATAGGGTCTGTCATTACAAAAATGCTTGCCATAACTCCACTCCTATTGAACGTACATAACCTGTAAGGTATACTTTCTACTCCGCAGAGCGCCTTGTCCCCCTCTGCGGAGTTCCAATGTTAGTAGGGCCGCTCCTACCCCTCTTTGGGAGCGGCCCTACTCTCCTGTTAGGAGCTTAGGACCGTAAATAATATTCTCAAGAATTATTCTTCTCCCTCCTTCAGCATCGGTATCCCAAACAGTCACTAATCCTTCATGCTCTCCTGTTGCGGTTCCAGTAGACTCCTGGTCAACTAATGGCAGGAACGTCTGATCGAGAGTACAGTTCATCTGTCGCTCTGATCCGTCCTTTTTAGTGAATACTACTTCACATATCCCCTGTCTTAGTAGGGCTTGAATGTCTTCTTTTTCTGTTCCTCGGATCATAAATACTCCCCCCTCTTACTAAAGCCATTGGAAATCAGCTCCTGGGTTAAGTCATACTCAAAATTTCTACCGTAGTGGATAGAGGCTATGTACCTTCCATACTTTCCAGTCTTGTCCTTTTTGGTTCGCAGTATCACAGATCTAGACAGAACCTGATTCGACGCAAACTCAGCAGCCTCAACCGCGTGGCTTCTCTCCGCTGAGTTTCTAGGTCGGAATAGCTCTGGTGTGTCTATCCCGTCAAGGCGTACTCTGATCGTATGTTTTATGTTGAAGCCTAGATCAACTACTAAGTCATAGGTGTCTCCGTCCACGACTCGTTTAACCTCTGCACTGTACTCAAACATTTTTGTCTCCTCTCCAGTTATTTAACAAACTCCAGTACTGCCAAATCCTCCCTCCCCTCTTTGACTCTGGCTAAACTCCTCAACCACTTCAAATTCTGCCTGCACTACAGGAACAATGATCAACTGGGCTATGCGCTCCCCAGGCTTCACTATGTAGCTCACATCGCTCCTATTCCAGCAGGAGATCATCAACTGTCCTTGGTAATCCATCGTGTTATCACAAGGCTCTTTATCCTTGTTTCTTTAAGTTTCCCTAAAGTTCAGACTATATCTTCACTTAATTTAAGTGTCCGGCGCTCGTGGGTGTAGTATCGTCTAGCTAACTCAACACCTAGTCGTTGAACCTTACCCATACTTTTACACTTTTCAGGGTCTTGGCTGCTGATTGTCCAATTTCTTAACTTTTCAAACCGTTACGTTTACCGTTTCCAGTTCCGCTTTGGTATAAGAACTCTAAGGATTTCCCAGCAATTCACCGAATTTAATGACAGCAATTTACCTATGATTTTTACTGTCAATCAGCCCCACCAGATTGCCAAGGACTACTCCATGCTTATGGCCCAGACCTGATCTTGGTAAGATTACTGCAGCGTATGCAGGGTCTTCTATGTGTATAGCTACCCCAGTAGGGATTAAGACTGCTTTTCCTTTACTGACAGCCATTTCCTGCTCAATGCAGGCCCTGAGATCCATTCCGGCAGATCCCTCTGTTGAGTAAGCTGGAATTGGGAACTCATTTCCTACTAGCGGACTCAGTATTTTCAATTGTATGTTTTTCATTTGTTACACTCTATTAAAGATATAATTGCATCCATTAAGTCTGGATCCCCAGCAAACAATATACACATTAGAATAACTCCGAAAATTATAATTTCGTCCGTCATTTGTTAACCCTACTGGCATCGAGTGCCTGATAATAAAAGTGATGTAGGAATCCAAGGCTATAATGCCCTACCGTCTGCATCATTTTCCACGCCCATAAAGCCCTCCCGCTTCGTCCATTGCAGTCAGTAAATGGGTGTAAGCTTTCGTACCTTACATGGAGTTCATAAGCTGATAGGTCGTCCTGTTGGTCTAGCAATTCCTCCACCAGATTTCCCATGTTTGGGCTGCCTAAAGGGGGCATGTGATGCCCTACTAAGACATCTAGCCCGAACTTATCCCTTAACCTTGCATTTGGTTGGTAGACCTCTACAAATCGCAGTAGATCCTTTAGGGTGATAACAGGTAAGTTGATGAATATTACGTGCTCCTGTATCTCGACAAGCTTCGGGGGTCTAGTTATCCGCTCTATTTTATTGCTCTCTGCTACGAACTCTTCTGCTTTCATTGCTACCCTCCCGACAACGCCCCAAGAACTTCCAGCCACTTACTTCTATCCACTTTATGTCCAAGAATAGATGAATCAAATCCTCGCATTTGATCCTTATCGTCCGCTGCAAACGCCTCCAGCAAGCCCTTTTTAATGACGAATTGTGCATTGTCTGGAACCCTCCCGGCATCTATCTCGTCCATTAACAGACTACAGAAGCTGTGTACTGCTATGTTCTGCCCTCCAAGGTAATACCTGAAAGCCCCTACCCAAAGTAGACTTAAATCTTTGTTTTCCATTATCCCTTACCTCTAAACTGTGTCGATAACTTTAAGAAGATCTTCTTTGTTCTGGCAGGCAATAAACTCGTCGTCCAAGTCCTCCCTGTCTGACAAAAGGTAACTCACGAACTTATTCAGCTGAACATTACCCACCTTTAAGGTGTCTATAACCATATCCCTATGAGCTAACTCAGCGGCAATTTCAGCCTTCCCATGAAGCTTCTCCCTCGTCATAGCGTCAATATGTCTGGAGTAATAATTACCTTTCTTGTCTAAGTCTCTGATTGACCTTCCCTTGTAACTCCTCACCCTCCCAGCCTCCTCAACTCTTTAATTAGTTTTCCTGCATCTTCCCGCAACGCCGCCAACTCCACAGACTCCGCCATGTCTCCATAGACCTTTTTGATAGCGTTAGTATCCTCTGGACTCGATGAATCCCCTCCGTCAACCAGTTCTATTTGGTGTAATGCCTCCGCTACCAAGCTTAAGTGATCTCCGAAAGCCCTCCTCAAAGGGCATCTCTCAGCTTTTAATTTCTCCGCCGCGTCTTCCACCTCATTGAATATACGATTCCAATCTCCTCCGCTCATTTTTCTCCCTCCACATTCCTTGAATCTTTAAGTAAGTCTGATGATATTTTCGCCAGGTCAAACTCTTCCTGCACCTCTTGATCACTGCCTCCAAAGATAGTTGCAAACGTAGCGAACATATTTTCCGGTTTATGGACAATGATCATCCCTTTAGGCCCAGTGAAATGTAGCATCCCATTCCACTCGTCAACTTTCTCAAAGTTATCATAGGTCTTGCCGTTTATAGTGACTTTGAACTTATTAATCTGCTGTATTACTACTTTATCAATCATGCTTACTCTCCTTTTTGTGTGAATTCACACAGAACCATCGGCCAACGCTCCATCCTCATAATACTCGGCAATTAGCAAATTTGCCTTGTCAAGCAGATCTTGCCTCTTGAATACAAAGTGGGCGTTGCTGTTCTTAAACCCCTTGACCTGATAGTAGTCATCTTCATAAACATACGGCTTATCTCTCCAGGCCGCGTTAAGGGCTGTTTCAAGCTCCCCTTGATTATGCTTCTTGTCGTCAAGGGTTTTGAAAATCCTGTCTATATCGTTGATCTCTGCCGCCCCGTAACTGGACATTTGCATCCCTCGACCATAGTTCGGTCGGGTGATACACGTCATGACCATCTTTCGATCAACCTTAAACGCCTCTTTGCTATTTGTCTTATAGCCTGAGTTTCTTCTCTTGAATACATTAACCAGCCCTCGCTTGAACATCAGGTCTGACTCTTGTGACACCGACAAAAAGATAGACCGAACATTGTCAGCCGTAAATTCAGGAGGTTTGCCGTCAAGACTTTGGTTGAAGCTCTCTCTGGCCTCCCTGTCCATCACCTGCGCAAACCGGGTCAGATCGAATGCCTTGCGCCACATTCTTCTGTCAATTTCCCTGACAAATTCTTCATTGGTAAGTTTCGGATTAGATCCCAAAGGCCAGGTGTAGGAGATCACAGAGTCCAGCGCCTTCTCTGCTAGGTAAAGAGCCCTCTTTGCGTGGGAGAACCCTGCTATTGCCGCGTCACGCGCTGAGATAAAGTCATTCAGATTTTTAGGTATTGCGATATCATTTAGCATTTAGCTCACTCCCTCAATCTGCAAGTTTCATAGCTAATACGGTTAGTACCTCTGCCCTGGGCTCTTTTTGAGCCAAGGCCGCTAACTCCTCCAGGGGTATCTTTGACTTCGGATCTAAGTTGTGACGGCGGCAAAAGTCCAACGTCCCCCACTGACAATTACCTGCTTTATAAGAATCCCTCACCCCTACTTTCACGGAAGACTTCAAAGCCCTGGCTATAATTTCTGAGGGCCTAGCCTTAAGTAACTCAGAAATTCTGGCTTTCTTTGCCACACCTTTAATAGAGGACTTTAGGGTTTTTCCATGGAAAGAGAACTCTTCCGCAAACGCTATAAATCCATCCATTACGTGGTAAGAGCACCCTCTCCCAGGGTATAGGAATTTTGCCGCTCTTACCTCCACCCCTTCAGGCTGGTTCCTTAGAGGTGTGGATATGTCTAAGTTAAACAGTCCGTCCACAGTGGAGAATCCTTTTTTATAGACTCTGCTGTACCACTTATGCGGTAGGCCAACATTCACAATCAAATCTGTTTTTCTGAACGTACATCTACTGCTGTACTGCTCTCCTTTCTCCGTGCGAGAGGTGTAATAAACCTCCTCAGGCGTCTCTACCATTTCAATGTTAATAGTGGATTGTCCCGCAGGGTGCTTTATACTGTCAGAAACAGCTTGTCGTATAATGGCCTTCCGCGCTCTCAATGCTTGAGCGATTCCGCACCTGCCATCTGAGATCCTTTGATTTAGATCTCCATAACGAAAAGGCTTACTGTAGCTTCGTCTTACTCTGACTTTAGAATTGGCCTCTTTTCTGAAGGCATCCTTCACCCCTTGAAATCGCACACACTCCCTTAGGAAGTGAGCTTGGGATATCTTCTTCCCGCAGGTGGAGGTGATCAGCTCCCTTTGACTTTTCTTTGTCCTGTAGTAACTGCCATTAAGGGCTTTAAAATTCCTAACCCCGAGCTCCCGCTTCATCCTGACTATCTCTGATTGCGCCGTCATTAAGTTCATTTCAACCTCCATGATTAGTAACTAAATTGCGCAGAGTCCCTAGATACCAAAACGATATAGGGCATCGGCCTACGCATCTAGGCATCGTGCGGTCTGGGGGCGGTAATAGCTTATTACTCACCAAGGTAGACCAAGATGTTTTTGGGGAGTACTCAAATATAGAGAGTACATCCTTGGCCGTTAGGTTAGCTGAGTCAGGTAACTCCCTGGCCCATTCTGGTATAGTGATTTTTCTCATCTCAATCCTTTGTCGGTAAGTCAACCAGCTCACTGAGTATCATCGCGCAGATAGCCTCTTTCTCCTCGTGTTTTGGTTCAAAGCTACCCATGAATAGTTTTAGATACGTGGCGGCCCCCTCTGCAAATTTAGGAGGTATATTACTCTTGAAGTTTAACTCCCCACCAGAAAAGAATAGTTTAGAAAACAGGGTATTATATGGGGTATCTCCATTATAAAATCCTCGGGCTTCTGCCTCGACTAACAGCTTCCTATCTGTAGGTAGACACGCGCTTATTTTTTTCGGTATCACAAATTTATATGTTATCAGGTTCATTTATTCTCCCTCTGGTCTTTTGTTATGTAAGCAAATAATAATTCTGAGCGTGTTTCTTCGTCACGTATAAAAGGACAGTTATTACAGTTGCCTATAATTAGTTTCTTCATCCCCACCCTCCGATCCAAGCGGCTACACGCCGACCTGCATTGTCATACTGACCACTGTTGACAGTGGGATCACCAGTATGGTTTCTCCTACCCAAAAGGCAACGAACCCTGGCACCCCAAACGGATCACTTGTAAGGTCACATTCTTCAAAGTATCTCCCATCTTTAAGGTTGATTGAGATCACTGTGTTGGCTGGGTCTGTCAAATCTCTAATCATATTGCTGAATACCCCATACAATTGCATACAGGCACCACAAGTAATGAAAGGCGTATGTTTCAGTGCCTCCAGCATCAAAGAAATCTTCAAATTGAAAGCCCTCATACTCAAATTCACTGATGGACTGATACGCCTGAACTTCCCCGTCCATCATATAGGACAGAACTGTACTCTCCAGCGCCTCCCATAGACTCCTTGATTGGCTGGATGTTAAATCTTTATGTTCTTTCCACTGTTCAAAATGATCCGCTACCCGCTTCTTGAACACATCTTCATCAAACTCTTTGTACCCGGCGTTAGTTCCAATACTGAGCAGCTTCTCTCCCCAGTAACCTGGGTTGATATATAGCCTCTCTTTCTGCCGGGGGTTGCCCCTGAAGAAACTGAACATATCTTCGGTTCTCTGAAACACGTAGGTGCCACAGTCGCCAGTAATACAGAGGTGTCCTGGCCAGGTGATTAAGTCAAAGCTGTAGCAGACTGTTCTTGGCTTTTTAAAGCGTATATGCCGGTGAACACCTTCGTCCCTAATGATGTGCATCTTGTGATCTTTGGTTGATTTCTTAAAACTTTCTTCTGTGCAGTTAATCATTACTTACCTCCTCAAGAGTTTTTATTAGCTTTACAATTCTCTCTAACTCTCTTATGTGATAACAAGACCGCCCTCCAGTTACCCCATTCAGTAACAAAATACCGCAAGAATACTTGTTAGAGAGTTTTAAATAAGCCTTACGATGACCTCTGGCTTTTTTCCGCAACCTCCATAATTTAAATTGGAGGGTTATAGGCCTAAAGTTTTTACTCTTTCTCATACTTAGCCCTCTTAATCGCATTGTCCAGATAGGGCGTCTCTTACCTTTCTTAGGTAGGCTCTACCCTCTGGTGAGCCTGAGTAGGTTGCCTCTAAACAGTCACAAAGTTCTTTAATAATGTCTTCCATCTGTTTTGCCCTTTCCGCGTAACCCTCCAGCCAACGCCCACAATCTCCACTTTCATGGTCTTGTTTTAATTGTTCACTAAGTTTCATGTAGCCTCCCCCTTCGATTCTGTAATTTTCGCAGTGCTATTCTCTTCCGTATTCTTGCTTTAGCCTCCTGCGCCTCTTCTCCGCTGCTGGGTAAGGCAAGTCGATCCTTCAAAGCTTGCTCTTGTTCTTCTGGGGTTTGAAAATACCAATCTCCATAGCCACCAAACATAGCAAATTCACTGGCAGCCTCGTGGTCGTAATCCCTCACTATTTAACTTCTACCTCTTGGTGGAAGGTGTACCCACACTCCTCCCCAGCTTCTATACAATCAGAGATGTCTTCGAAGTATCCTGATGAGCCATTCACCCCTCCGATTCTAAGTATCCAGCCTTTGTTTTCTGCAACCAACATGTCCGCAACTTTTCCCCCTTTAATGGCGAATATGGGATTGTTGGGGTTTACGTTTTTAGCTTCTATGAAGCTATCGTCTTTTGAGTCCGGTACAATATTAATCATATCTGTCACCTTTTATTTTGTGTGAATTCACACATTAATTAATCTTCTAATCCAAGGAGGCATCTCATCCTGCCTTGCACGTAACGCTTCCCTTCCATGTACCCTGCTTCCTTGGCCTCCTTAATACTAAGTTCCAGATTAATTATTCTCTCACTCATTTTCTCAATCGAGCATTGCTGCCAAGCAGAGTGGCGGTTATGGCGAAACATTAGAACACCTTTGAAGATCTCTTCTTCATAAGTCATTTTCCCCCTCCTTCAGATTCAGATCTAAAACGTCTACTAGAGTTTCCTCTTTAGCTCCCAGTTTACGAATACCTAATATCGTGGCCTCATTATCTTCTGAATTATCTTTCATAATTTCCCATGCTTGTAATGCGGCTCCGCTTACGGAATCCGCTTCTACATCAATTTCCCAACTAACTCGATATGTTGTCATCGAAAATAACTCCCGCTTCTTCGTACATATTTCTTGCCAGCTCAGCAGACAATTCCCATTTATCACTTACATCTGATCGGCGGCAAACTACCCTGGTGATACCTACTTGTATGATTTGCGATGAGCAGTGGGCGCAGGTTGGCAGAGGTGATGTGTAGATGGTGCATCCTGCTAAAGATTGTTGAGCAAATAATATTGCATTACTTTCTGCATGTAATATTATTTGATGTTTGATTGCTTTATCTGAATAGCGCGAGGCTGCATCTATAACATTACGTGCAAGTCCGTTAAAGCCTGTTGATATTATCCTCTGGTTTGCGTCTACAATGACTGCGCCTACCTTCGCTGCAGGGTCTTTCGACCATGTGCTGACTAACTCCGCCATATCTAAAAAACGCTCGTCCCATTTATCCATTACAACCCCTCAAAAAAGCGTAACGCTACTGGCAGCTGAGGTACTCCCAACTTGCTCAAATAGTGGTACTTTACGGTCAGCTTTTTCCCAATATGCTGTGCGGATTCTTCATGCAGTTGATGTTTTTCGTGTCTCTTACCTTGCGCTGTAACCGTAAAGGTTTCTCCATTACCTACAGCGCATTTCCATATTGGAACTTGGAAAGTACCCTCTGCTCCTATGTGAGGCTTCCCGCTTTCTACGCCAATGATTTCAAATTCGGCGTCCTGAAACTCTTTCAGTTTTAATAAATTTCGTGAGCGTTTCCCGTCCTGGTAGCCTTTACGTCCCATACGTAAGATGCTTCCTTCATAGTGATTGGACAGATGGGATTTATGTAATGTGACTAACCCGGAGTTATCTGTAATAACTGTAGTCTCTACTACTTTAATGTGTGAGTGGGAGGTATCTGCCAATATTATGGCCGCATATCTGTCTACAAACGGTTTGTCGTTAACTATATCGTAAATATGATACTCAAGATGCTGCGTCCCATGCTGTTGCTTTTTAATTAGGGAGCTTAGCTCTTGCAAGGTGTACCCGTGAATGTACAGCTCTCCGTCCAAATGAAGGTGGCCAAGGCCGCTGGCCTTAATGGCCTTTACTACATGGGGTAGGTTTAACTCCTGACCTGTACGGCTATAAAGTATCCCGTCTGTGTACAGCGCCCTGTGACCGTCCAGTTTGGGCTGCACAAAGGCGTTTTTCCAATCTATTTTCTCCGCTTTGATTTTATTAATTGGAGTGGCCAACATAGGCTTCAATAGACCAAGGCTGTTTGTACAGGGCAGTTCCGCTTCCTTCATAGTATCCACATACCCTTTATCTTTTTTACGCTTAACGGCGCTTAAAAGTTCTTTTTCGGCCTGCTCCAATGGAGTTGTTTCGTTGGCTTTCCCTACGTTCATAGGTTCGGCCCTATATTGATAGCAGGTGGGCTTCCCGGTTAGGGAGGTTGCCCATTTTGAATGCACAACCCCTTCTGAAGTTGTCCAGCACTCCCAGTACCCTATTGTCGAGTTATGATTTTTGAACAGTCTTATTTGCATGTTAATAAGCTCCAGATTCCACGTTTTTTGTCAATGCTTCCTCGCCATACCATACCAAACCTGAGCAAATTCATCCGGGTCAGGGCAGTATTGGAGGTGTTCAGACTCTACGATCTCACCGTCAACCAGGAGTTTTATGATCTCCCTTTTGCGCTTACCAACAATAAATGGGTTTGCCAATTTATACTTCTTACTGAGACCTCCGATGTAGAGCTTTTCACCTATGTTGTATTTAAATGGTTTCATTGTACTTTCTCTTTAATCTTGCGTTAAAAAACCTTCTCAGGAGGTAGCTTCGCAGTATGCTGATTAGAGTAAACCAGGCAGCTATGCCTAAGTTTGAGGTCAGGCTTGTCTGTATCCCAAAGTAAGGAAATATGACTACCTGCGAAGCTACAGCCACCCAGAAACCTACTAACACGTTTACTGTCGATTCTACTAAGGATTGGATCTTTGATTGACTCAAGTTAGTCCTCTACTGGGCGTAGCACCGCCCCATTTTCCGGGTTAATCCTCCTGTCTGTAACGGCGTTGTGCAGTAGTTCCAGCGATCTGATGCTTCGGCTCATCAGCCCTCTAACAGTTCCAATCCTGGTGGGAGTTCCATCAATCTCAATATACACAGAGCTGCTGCGAACCCTCTCTGCAGCCTCGTGATTCCCGCTTTCCACCAAGGACTTTACGACCTTATCCTTGGCCAGGAGGAATGATATAAAATCTGAGAATTTGTCTTCTTTGCATACTAGACCTGGTTCGTTTTTCATCTTTGTTTCTCCTTCAGAAAGTGAAGCCCAACTTCCCCATATCTGCGGCAAAGTCTGAAATTAGCTGCGGCAGTCTCCTTTTCAATGCCCCTTCATCCCTTAACTGATCCAGGGAGGCTTCTGGCCAGATAGCGGAGTCTCTCGCAGCCTCAACATCAACCTCTTTCCCGTCGCTAATAGACCCTTCTAAGGGCACTTTAACCAATCTTGGATTTAGTTCTGGCTTTATCCTCTGAACCATTTCCTCTACTTTCAACTGTTCCTTAGCGTTGCTACTTTCCAGATTTTCATTTCCCTGCGGGTTTGTGTACATTGTCCCACTCTCATAAACCTGCACCTCCTCTTCTTCTTTGCCTATATTGCACATTACTTTAATGACGTAAGCAGAATATTCTCCCTTCCTTAAGCCGTGGCAGTCCTTGTCAGAAGCGTGATACTGCGTGTTAGCAATGTAGTGAAGCGGCCCCTCACTCGTCATCCAGTGCCACTTTGAAAGATAGGCGAAGTCTGGTAGATTGTGTTTGATAAATTTCGTAAAAACTCCACAGGCAATTAAGGAATGCCCAGAATAATTTTTACCTCCCTTATGGACTGCTGCAGTTATCGAAAAGGAGTTGTGACTGTTCCCACCCTCATCGTCGTATCTTAAGTTCAGAATAATATCAACCAATCCATATTCTTTGGTTTGCCTGGTGAATCTAAACTCTTTCTTTTGTTCTCTTGCTAATACTGATTTTTTCATGCTTAACCCCTCACATTAAATTAAATTAAGCCAAGCTCTGCCATAGATACAGCCACGCTTCCCACTATTATGTGGTCTAGAAATCGAACATCTACTACCTTCAAGATGTCCTTCAGCCTCTTAGTTATCTCCTGGTCTGCTGGACTTGGCTCTGAGTTCCCAGAGGGGTGATTGTGGCAGAAGATTATCGCAGCTGCGTTCAACTCTAGCGCCTTTCGTACTACTACCCTTGGGTGGACTGATGAGGAGTCAATTGTCCCCTTAAATAGAACTTCGAATTTCATCAGTTCGTATTTAGAGTTAAGAAACAGACAGCAGAACTGCTCATCCAAAGCGTCTACTAACTTTGCTTGGCAGAACTGTTTGACTGTCCCTATGTCAGATGCTTGGAATTCGTGGGTCTTCAGAGCCTTTTCCATAATGGACATGGCTTGCTTTATTACTTCTTTCTCTGTTTGTGTGAATTCACACATGGTAGTTTCCCCTCCTAGAGTTCATCCCAGACCGCTTCAATAAAACCATCACCGGAGAAGTCAGCTGCGGTTTCCTCTGGCTTTACGCTGTTAACTACATACATTCTTTCAGTCCGACGTTCTGTGTTTATGTACACCTGAGCTTCGCACACTGATGTCACTGCTTCCCAGGTTTGGAGAAAGTCTTCGTACCTTCTAGGCACCCCATCCCCGTCATCAACTCGGCACTCATACCCTTCTAAAAACGCCCTTCTGATTATCTCTTTAGCAAAATTCATATCTAAACCTCCACACCTAAAAACGGCTTAATGTCTTTTGCCTTATATGGCATGACGATTACGAATCTTGAGGTATCTTTCCCCTGCATAATTGCCGCCCCATGGCTTAATTTGTTGTGACGCAGAGGGTAGGGAAGACATTTGTTGGCTGAAGCTCCGTTACTTGCAGCCAGAGCTTTATGCGCCCTCATCAGCAGACGAGGGTCAAACCTATCTGCTGATTTGTTGTCTTCAGAGATGTCATATGGCTTCGGAATTACACTCTTGTAATATGGATATTCCCCCGCTACAGGGCTGAATGTGACCTGGCCTAAAGTGTTGGCTGTAGGGCTGAATTCGACATACTCCTGGTGTTTAAGAAGGCTCGTTGTGGCCATCTTCACTGCGTCACTTGGGATGATAATTTCACAGTCTTCACAATCCCCTACCGGATTACAGGAGTAGTAAAGAATGCTTCCATCCGTTGACACGATAGCCAACTTGCCGTTTTCCGCCTTTATTAGAACGCCATTTAAGTAATAACGAACGTCATTTTTCGCGCAAGTGTGTAGAGCTGCTTTTAAGTCATTAACATGTATTTGCATTTCGTTTTAACCTCTTGATTTTGTTGGGATTTGCCTTCCGAGTCTGTTTTCGGAAGGCAAATCAAAAGTTACTTCTTTACTTGTGTGAATTCACACAAAGTCAAACAAAGATTACGGATGGTCAGGAAGGGTGCGCCACCCGTCAATTTCACTATTTAGCATGGCTGAGCCGTAGGGACTGTCCCAATATTGTCCAGCGTCGTTCCAGTATGCTAATTCATACCCTCCATTTATGGAGAGCAGGTAGAGCTGGGTAGTATCTTTTGGAAGGGTAGAGGTGTTCCACCCTTCCGGGTTGGTCTCTTTATGTTTAGATTTCGCCTGCTCCAGTCCGAAATTCAGTGCATCTTGTCTTGCCTCATCCTCGTCGTAAAAACCCCATTCAGAGGCAAGTGGGGGGCTTGATTGGTCAGCGTCCTGGCGAGAAACGGTATACCCATAAACCTCCTTTTTGATGTAGCAGGATAGTTGTTTTACAAGTTCCTTCATGTTGACATAGGCTAGTCTGGAGGCAGAATCGCCCCGCCAGTACTTTTTGCGGGAGAAGGCGACCCCTGTCAACGAGGACGCGAATGGAAGGAACACAATACTGATAGCCTTACTGTAACCTTCTGGGTACTGATAAACCTTCAGGTGATAGTAATTTGCGTCAAACTCTTGGTACGCCTTCCCTTCTGACAGGTACTCTTCCACAGTTATTGGAAAGCCCCACTTAGCCTGAGGGGTGTCTGCCAAATGAACGCTGATCATTTGGGTCTTCGCCCTAGGATCGACCGGATCAGGGTCTGCCATTACTGATATCTTGTATTCACCTATGTTCATCATCCTAACTCCTTGATTCTCTTAGAAATAATCGTTGTCGCAGCAATGCTGGAAATAGGCAGGGTACTCCGCCTTTACCTGATCAGCCGTTATGCCATACTCCTCCAAAGCTTCCACGGCATCGTCCCAATCCCCAGTTATCTGACATTCGTAGTTAGCGAGCGAGTCCCATATCAGATCTTTGATTGAGTTGTTTTCCAACTCGTACTTCACCTTTTTATCATTGAGTTCTCCCAACTCTTGATAAACTTTTCGAACTGTTCCGACAGGGGAAACCATCCCTCCAGGGCCGCTCTCGTACTTCACTCCCTCCTTTTTTCCTTTATTCAGCTGCCCCGCAGAGAAGGCGAAGAACGTGCCGTACTTGTCAAAGATAGCGGTTTGAGCTGAGGTTACGCTGTAGTTGTTCATGATTTAGTCCTTTTATTGGTCTTGAATGCTTTGCAGCAACTGGCCGAGCAAAAACTATTGTTGTGATTATGAGGCTTGCCACAATACAAGCACTTACCATCCTTCTTGGCCCTTCCTTTTGGCAGATTATCTGCATTCCAGACACTAGCCAACAGTGTCAGTAAATTATTCATCCTGTTAGTTCCTTTGATTAATTAGTTATCTACTTTGTGTGAATTCACACAAAGGTTAGCCTAAATGTAGACAATGTTTTTAAGAATTGCAGGTCTGGACGAGATCGGCACGTGCGCTCGGATCAATGCTTTCAACTTATTGAAATAGTTGGTTTTCTTGTTTGTGTATTCGCCCAGCGTGTAGTCAATCAGCAAGGTGTGGATGTTCTCCTCTACCTTTCGGTAGCAGGGTTCCGAATTATTAAATAGATTGCCCGAGTCAATTTTATACTCATCCACTTCTTCCTCAAGATACATATCTAAACAGTATTCGCCTTTAGTTTGCCCTTGATGCTCCCAATCATCACGGCCTGGATTTTTGTCAAAACTGTATTTCAAGCATTTGACTATTGTTACGTTAAAACGCGCTCCAGTTGACTCGTAAAATTCGCAATCTTTCCCATCTATATCTACGAAATGCTTAAAAAATCGCATATCCTCGAATGCTGCTTTTATATAGTCATAAACATTGCTTTCCACTGCCGCTTCGTGCGCAGCGTTTAGAATCCAGCTTTTATCGTATTCCTCCGAATCTTCTAGCGTTTTTCGCAAGTCGATATTTTTATTACGTTTAACCTTGTCCAAGGCGCTTTCTAGTTCATCAGCATAATACAACGCAGTTACTCCAGAATCATTCAAGCAGAAGTACGTCCAAATTGATTCGCCTACAACACTAGAAAACTCAGGACAGATGTACGGGATGGTGTCTTTAAATTCAATTATGAATTTCATTTTTTGATTCCTCTCTATCGTGCATCCCGTAGCAGAGGGCGTATATAGGTTCGCCAGTCTGCCTAATTTGCAGAATGATATTGTAATCGTCATCCTCAATGGACACTTTGCCCTTTGATTTATCATTGATCAGGTTCAGATCATCCCTAAAAAATTTAATTAATGCTCGGTTAGACAGGTCTGGAGCAATATAGATGTCCTCCTCCAGCCTGTGCCAATTGTTCCAATCCCATCCGCCTTGTCCGCTGCGCCATGCGTCAATACTTAACAATGTGTATTTCAGATAGTCACTCATGGTTTTAGTCCTCTTTTGATTTGTGTGACTTTGTGTGAATTCACACAAAGGCCGTGTCAAAGCATCCGTTGTAGATAGTGCTGGAAGGCGACGTCCACTCGCATATTATTCAAAAAAATAATACCCGGGTACTGCCTGGACAGAGTGGCTTGCTGGAGGATCTGGCGTAACTTATCTCTCGGACGCTTCCACTCCATATAGCCTAAACCATGACGGCCTACCGTTGTTCGGTTTAGATAGCCGGGAAACCTCTTCCATAAGAACTCTGTCTCTACCAGGCGGGATAGCGTCGCCTCAAACTCCTCCTCAGACATAGGGCCGAGAGATTCCGCCAGTTCCTGCGTGGCATAGGACTTGAGCCGATAGGTCAGAGGGGGGCCAAATACTTTGGCCACAGGCTTTCTACCTATTAACAGGTTGCATTGCCAGTTCCTGCGACTGCCACTCAGCTCAGAGATTGAGAGTTTAGGCTTCTTCACTAATCTGCCGTTGAACATCCTCAAGCAATTTCCTCAGGTCGGACTCTCTCGCCTTAAGAGTCTGAGCTTTCGAATCTGCGCAGGTGGCGTAGTAGTCGGTCAGGTCTACCACAGCCTCGCCAACTTTCATATTGCCTCGACCCCTGTACCAGTTTTCTGTGTCTTTATCCATTCGCTTAGAGGTGAAAAAGTGAACGTGGCCTGAGTCTGGGTCTGAGTCTGAGCTTACCCAGATGTCGAGTTTTACTTTCATATTGATATCCATTTCAATGTACCTCGTATTTTTTGATCATTTCATGGTGGGCATTTGCAGGGGTGATTCTCCAGACCTGCACCTCGAAAGTCTGATTTTTAGGGTGGGAGGGGGAGGTGGGTATTTCCCCCTCCCACCCTAAGGGTAAGTCTTCCAAGAGGGCGTGTTTGGCGTGTAGAGCACTCCTGGAGCTGGAAAACAACTCGCATGAGTCTGAAGTTAACATTGCGTATCTGAAGTGGTTAGACATTGTTGGTACTCCTTAGTTGAGATTATTGTGTCTCTTATGTCTCTTGTGTGACTTTGTGTGAATTCACACAAGAGACATAAGAGACACAATAGGTATATTTACCCCTAAACGTAAAGATACGGGCATTATTCTCCCTTATAGAGATCTTTCAGGGTTAATGATGCCTGTATCGGCAAAGTTATTAACATATTTATGCAGGTGAGTACGTTTGCCAGGGTTTTGTTGCGATTGACAGGAGGAATCTGGCATGTTAAGGTGGCCACGCCACCTTAGGCAAAAAAGAAAAGCCCTCCATTCCCATAAAATTTTATTCTTCATAATCAATGACTTACTCTTTTTCAAAAAAAGGAGGCATAGTGCATACTCCCAACTACTGGATTTTATAGTTTTTCAGGAAGTTAATAGTTTCCCCCGTTAGGTTAATAGTGCGTATTTTGTAAATTAAGGCATAGTCGTAAATTTTGCTTTTTTAGTATGCGTTTTACAGGTCGAGTATTGAGTATTAGTATTGAATTGACATTTGTTTACAGGGCTGATAGGCTTGCTCCTGCAAGCCTAAAGGGAAGGGTCTTGAACCTATTCCACATAGTCTTGCGATTATTAATAGTTTTGGTCAAAAAATGGGGTCGAACGGGCTAGGGGCTGGGGCTGTTTTACTCGCCAAAACGAAGACAACAGCGACCTCTCTTAGCCGGATCGACCCCCCCTCAAAAAAGACCCCCTTAATGACTTTAAGAATGATATTCCTTATACTTATATATATATTAATATTATTATTATTATATATAGTAAAGAAGAGTATTAAGAATAGGGGTATTTTGCTGCGCAGCCCTTCCTTCTGTCAGACGAGCTCCCTGCCACTATTCTCCTCGCTCCTGCCCTCTTTGTCCGCAATCAAGGTAAAGTGTAGCCTTCCCTGCCAAAACCTCCCTACCGGCCCGTACAAGGGGTTAAATCCCTACCAACAAACCTTGCCGGAACCTCACGAATAGCTGACAACATGCCAAGGTGCATAGATTCTGATCCAAACTTTGAATGCTGGGCCGTATGTTCGGCTTGTCTCCAGGCCGACCTGGGCAGTTGTCTGACCAGATCTCTCCCTGCGTGGAACGCTCTTACTTTGTTGGCGATACTTAACTTCAGCTCTTTATCGTTTTTGTATTTCATGGTGATTCCTTTTAAGTGGTTTGACTCTTGTGTGAATTCACACAAGAGTCAAAGTCAAAAATCTTGTGAGCGGTCGTAACCGTGTTTTACCACGACGCAACCCTTGCCTTCTGCAAATTCTGCCGCCTTATCTCTGGACGAATAGCCATTACAGGAATTTCTGAAAGCGTTTTGATAGCTTTTTGCGTGGCAGATGTACCAAAGCTTGTATAGTTGGCAGTATCTGATGACTACTTTCACAGTAAAGCCATTACTCGACCTTGAACCAAACCCTGACAATAAGCCTTTCTAATGGCCGTCATGGCTTCGCTAGCCTTATACAGTAAGGTTACTGCCAAAGATTCGGCCACGGTCGAAAATTCCATGCCTATCAGCTCTCTGGTTAGTGGGTAATGGCCTTTTAGGGCTTTTAGGGCTGGGATTCGTATGGGTGTCTCTTTTTGAAGGTCAAACCCATAATCAATCAAGTTTTGTCTAGTTATCTTTCCTAACATAAGATTCTCCTCTGAGTTTGTGTGAATTCACACAAACTCAAAATTAAGGCGCAAAGGTATGCCCTCCCCCATAGAATGGGTTAGTGAAGCTGTGTGAATTCGCACAAAGTCAAAATTAAGGCGCACGGAAAAGCCAGCGAGGGCCAAGCCCTCGCTGGTTTCTATGTGGATTGGGTTTAGTTGGCTAGTGCTTCCTGTTCAGCCATACTTAGCAAGGTATCCATTGCAAACTTAATACCTACCTTTTTAACCAGTTCAGACACTAGGGCCTGCTTTTCAGCGTTTGATAATTCGACCGGCTCTAGTTCATTGATTAGCGCCGCCTGTTCTACCTGTGACAACCCTTCAGCCTTGGCGTTGTCTTTTGTCTTTCCCTTTGCCTTGGCGCTAGGTGTATCAATATCAGTGGGAACGCTTACAATTTGCTGGCCCTTAGCCTTGGCAGTGATACCTACCACTACAGGAGAAGATTTTACCATTTTGAAAGCGTGGGCCTTGCCTCTGGGTTTTTCGATCAATACAGCGTATTGGTCATTGGAAAATATTTTTTGTACTTCTCGCTTGACATTTTGAAGGATACCATTGGGAGCGTGGCGGGTTGACTGGCTACCATGAGGCGCGATTCTGTAAAGGTGGTACGCATCCATGACGGTCAAAACTTGAGCAATAGATTTTTTGGTAGATGCTAGGCATGGCTTGCCCTGTTTTGTTTTTTCAATTTGAGATACGTATTCCCTAACAGAGTTTAAAACTTTTCCATAACTGTTTTCTAATCCTACCAATGATTTGAAAAGGGGAGTTTGTTTTCCCTCTTTTATTGCGGATAGTTGGGCAGATTTAAAACTTTTTTCCAGTGTTTTAATATCAATCATTTTACTTGCCTTCTTGTCTGTTTTTGAATTGTCAATTGATTTTGAAATTTCATTTGTAGTTTTCATAATTTCACCTTGTCGGTTTGGCTTGTGTGAATTCACACGTTGGGAAAATTCAGGCGTAGGCGTCCCACGCCCGTCCACGGACGGGGTAAAAAACGTAGGCATAGCCTGGGCCTGGGTCATGGTGCTTCCTGTAAAAAATTAAGATAGGCGTACTATACGCTCATCTCATACTATTGTCAAAATTAATAGTGCGGTGCTAAGTCATTGATTTCATTGAAGAAAACCCCCACCACGACTTTTATTTTGGGCTTTATTTCACCTATATATACTACCCCCTCCACCTACCCGGCCCCTTTTCAACTCCCAGGTGTATTACCCACACCAGACTCTTGACTTTGCCTCATTTCCAAGGCAAACTACCCCTTTAAAGTAGAGGCAAAGAAATTGACTGACGATAAAGTAGACAGAGACCTTCGCCCTAAGAGGCGCGGCTGGGCCCCAGGAAACTACTCCAACCTGTGCTACAGATGCAAGAAAGAGTTTACTGGCAACAAAAGAGCATGTATGTGCGCTGACTGCGCTTATGAGAAGAGTCAAAATGTTCCGCCATAACTGCAAGTTTAACTGCCCGGCTCCGATCAGAATCCAACAAAACCCAAAACAGGACACAAACAAATGATTAAATTAGGAAGTTTCGTAATAGACCAAGTAACAGGACTTGAAGGAATAGCAGAGAACAGAGCCTCCTACCTGTACGGATGTGACCGCTACTTTGTTCAGCCTCAAGTTGACAAAGACGGGAAGGTGCCGGAGGGCAGAATGGTGGACGACCCCCAGCTGAAGGTTACAGACGCTCCGCCAGTTATGGAGCCCATGCCTGCCCCTGCACAAACCGTTCCTCTTGGGGCTATAGTTGACGACCCTATACGAGGGCAGAAAGGCACAGCCACTGGTAGAGCTGTTTACCTGAACGGCTGCTCCAGAATCTTCATTGAGTCTAAACTTGGCATGACTAACGTCAGCCCTGATAGCTGGTGGGTTGATGAACAGCAGTTAGTAATCAAAAAACTGCCCAAGAAACCTCAAGTAAAGGAAACCAGAACCGGCGGCCCTGCTAGAAGTTGCTCTAAGTATTAGGCAATAAGGGGGACTTCCATTTATGGAAGCCCTATTCATCATCTGCTGTTTAGCAGCAATAGTAGTTGGAGCGGTATTCGTCGCTATCTCGCTATCAATGCCTGATTCAAGACTCTTAGCTAAATACCTATTAGCAACAGTCGTTGTTTATATTGGAAAGCTGAAAAAGAAGTGTCGTCCAGACGATGGAAGTACGTCTAAAGAGGTTTAAAATGTTTGCAAAATTATATGAAACTGAAGTGGGGCAAGTTTTAGTTAAACTTGATAGCAGTCCGGAAGAGTGTGTCCCAGAAATTCGATTTTATTTTATGCCTCCGGGGCTTGGGGTCAGCTCTATTGCTATATCCTTCCAAGATAGTGAAGAGGGTTGGGATAAGGCGGAAATAGGTTTTAACAATGTCGATGAGGAAAAGGCGTTGAGCCTTGCTAAAATAGCAATAGACCATCTAATTACCAGGGAAATAAATTGAACATTGAAACTCAAAAACTAGAGATCAGAGCTCTCAAAGACAGGCTTACAGCAGATCGTAGGCTGTTGGCAGCTGCAGAGCAAGATTTAGCCGAGGAACTATGCCCTTTTTCAGTTGGAGATAGGCTTTCAGGGGAGTGTGAGAACTACTTAGTCGCGTCTATAGACAGCCAACCCTGCGGGGATAGGTTCAGTATCCGAGTCTACAAGATAAAGAAAGATGGTACTCCGTTCAAGTTCAGTAATCGTTTTTATGGCGATGTAAGAAAACTAAGGAGAGTAAAATGAAAGACCAACACAAGAAAATAAAAGGGTATCGGGATTTAAGCCAGCAAGAGATTGACTTAATGAACGAATTTAAAGAGGTCTCTGAGAAAGTGAGTAAGGTTTTTGATCACGCCCTGCATGACTTGTACAACTCAGGACACGGGGCTGACTACATTGCAACTGGCGAACGATGGTTGAGTAAGGCGAAAAATGAGCTACAAACGGGGTTTATGAGCGCCGTTCGCAGCGTTGCCCAACCCACTACTTTTTAAATGGAGTGAAATATGTCCCTGACAGAGGCAGCTAGCCCTGACGACAGCAAAGAAGACCTCCACCAGCTTGGAGTAAAGGCAGACGACGGCAAAATCCTGGCAGGTTTGATAAAAGACTTCCCAAGGGCTCTTCTGGCCATAGCGGAAGTCGGAACCTATGGAGCAAAAAAGTACACTAGAGGGGGATGGATATCTGTCCCAAATGGGATAGAGAGGTATAACGACGCTAAGTGGAGGCATGAACTCAACGCAAGCATAACCCAACTTGACCAGGAATCTGGCCTGCCACATAAGCACCACGCGGCCTGGAACTGTCTGGCAGAGCTTGAACTGATTCTAAAGGAGGCGGAGGAGTGACCGCCGTAACCATAACAATATCAGACGATCCTCAGTCCGAAGGGGCTTTAGATATCAGCGTCCTATATGACCCTCCACTTGACCCAGGCCAACCCAACCCTGCCACACCCGCCCAACTATTAGCTGAGAAATTCATGGAGTGGGTGAACCCTCCAGAGATATCTTATGCCAGCAAATGTAAGTGTGCTGACTGCGGAAAGTTGTATGAGGACCACCTCTCTGCAGACACCTGCGGCTTCAACCTTATCTGCCACGTCTGCGGGGATGATTTCGCCCACTGCGACTGCCCCGGCCCGTAGTTCTATAGGTATATATGAAACATTTAGATTTATTTAGCGGGATTGGCGGCTTTGCCCTCTCCGCGAGATGGGCTGGGATTGAAACTGTGGGGTTTTGCGAGATAGAAGAGTTCCCTCGCAAAGTGCTGCGGAAGAACTTTCCTGGCGTACCAATACACCACGATATTAAAGAATTGGACGGGAGTGAATATGAAGGAATCGACATCATCACAGGAGGGTATCCGTGCCAGCCATTTAGTAGAGCCGGGAAGCAAAAAGGCACGGAGGATGACCGCCACCTCTGGCCGGAAATGCTTAGAGTTATTAAGCAAGCGCGACCCTCTTGGGTTATTTGCGAAAATGTTACTGACCACGAATACATGGGCCTCGACAAAGTGCTTACTGATTTGGAGAGTGAAGGCTACGCCACAAGGCCGCTTATTATTCCGGCTGGAGCTCTTCAACAGGACCATGCGAGGGAGAGGCTTTGGATTGTTGCCTACGCTGAGCGCACAAGAGCCGAATTGGAAAAATATCCCCATTGTGGACAAGAGAGGAGCGCCCCCTCTGACTTGCAACGAGAGGTGGTACCACAAGGAAACGGGGAGGGCAGTTCAAAAGGGGCTGAGTCAAGTCGTGTGCTTTTTAACGGGGAAGCCTTTTCAGTGGCAGGACAGAGTGAACCCATCTTTATGGGAAGCCCACATGGGATACCCAATAGGTTGGACAGACGTAGAGGACTAGGAAACGCCATAGTGCCACAGATCGCTTACGAGATAATGAAGTGCATTAAAGCACACTGACTCATTACCCGTAGTTCTATAGGCGTATATGAAACATTTAGATTTAGTGGGATTGGCGGCTGAGTACCCTAACCCTCGGCTGCCAGATTATACGTTTCCAGTAAATTGAGGTCCTCAGGAGGAGATTCGTTTACTTCTAATTAGAATTCTAAAATAAGGACATTTTCCGTTTATAGATAAATCTTTTTCATCGTCCCCTTTTCTGAATTTAATAATTTCAAATTGATCAGGGTTAAATTTATGAAGAAATGTTATCGGAACCCCCATGGCACCACTGTAGTCAGATGGTATGTCTTTCGTTTTATTGACATTGATTCCATCATAATTGTCATACTTAGGATAGTCATTTTCGTTACCAAAATATTTCTTTGTAAGAGGGATGTCCTCGTGTCTTTTGAAAGTATCCAAGTTAGTTAGCCATAAGCAATTATTTGGAGAAACTATCCTGTTTCCTGAATCATCAATACGAGTCTCTGTCCCATAGAGTTCATAATGCTCAGGGACAATAAAACCAGAAACGCCTCTGCCAAGATTAATTCCCAGCCACGCTTTATTCTCCTTGATCAGCTTGAAAATTTCTTTATAAGTTATCGCATTAACATTCCCAATTATTAAAAATTTCTTATCATACTTAACGAGTGGTTCAACATATTCTCTAAATAATGAAAATGGTGGATTCGTAACAACAATATCGGACTGTTTTAATAGTTCAATGCTTTCTGAACTACGAAAATCACCATCCCCATTAAAGCAGGAAATGTCAGTTTCTTCCTCTTTACCTGTATATTCAAAGAAGAAACCATTTTTATATTCTGCTGTGTTAAACAAATCTATTGTTTGTTCTCTGTAACAAGCCGCTATTAGTTTCTTTAGACCTAATTCTTTAAAATTTGCCGAAAAATACTTAAAGAAATTACTTATTCCAGGATCGTCGCAATTACAAAAGACGATCTTATCTTTAAAGTGTGTTCTGTAATGTTGCAATTCACTTTCAATATCGCAAAGCTGGGTATAAAACTCATCACTCTTTGATTTCTTTGCTTTTTGTAATAGCTTATTGGTTGCTTTTCTAGCCATTGACAATATAACTCCGATCAACGATTTCGAGAGGTATTAATATGAAGATGTTTCTGCTTCACCTGCACAATAAACTGATTAACTGCAGCGGTATCGTCAATCATCTTGGCCAGTTCAGTAGGGTGGAGAGTGACCCTGTAGAAGTTATCTCGGATCATCAAATCTTCAGCTAGTAGGCACAAGCTGTTGTCTAATCTGGGGTCTAGCGATATTGAGAGTCTAAAGCCCTCCCCCAACTGTCCCTGCATTTGGCTTAACTTGGCGTAGATGTTTCTTAAGTTTGTCAAATTGGAACTCCCTGAGTTTGTTGTGGTCGGTAGTTTACCCTTGCCCCAGTGGAGGGGCAAGGGTAAACTACCGACCACAAAAAGTTTTAGAGGTTAAAGATGTCAGAAGTGCGAAAACCTGTCTACAGCCTTCTGCTTAAAAGTAGAAATGCTGAGGAAAATAAAAAGATTGAAGTCTTCATGGCGGAGGAGTTCCCTCTGGGAGAATACCTTAATTCTATGACTGGGAAAAAGGTTCAAAGTCATAAAAACCTATATCGAGTTAGGGTAGATGGGAGGTGGTTTCCGTCTGGAGTAAAATACTTGCACCCCAAGATCAAACTTTCAAACCTAATAACTGAAATTCTATGGAGAATGGGATGATGGACCTTATCAGATTTTATCTTTTTGTAGTGAAGTCCTCGTATGCAAGGCTTTGGCAAGGTCTATTCAGTGAAGCTCCGAAACTGGAAGGGACTCTATCACAGTTTCAAATGCACCAAGGGTTCTTTCCCTTGACTTATAAAGTGTTCAAAGCATGGCTATTATGTTGGCTCAGGCTGTTTTCTCAGAGCATCTACCTGATAGCATCAATAGCGGCCACACTGTTCGTCTTGAGCGTGTTTACACCTCTCCTGTGGGCCATCCTGCTGGGAGCCGCTCCCTACGCTTACTGGAAGAATCAGAGGGATTTAAAGACAAAGGCGGACTCCCTATGACCTCTGGAATCCATGAGTTTGAGTCTGACATAACTAAGAACGCCTTAAAGGGAGGTCTACCGTTAACTGAGTCTGACCTAAGGCATGAGGTTAGGCGGTTTTGTGATGAGATCCTGCCTGAGATTGATGAGGATCTGGCAGATAAAGTTATTGAGAAGTTAAATTTTCTGGGGTATTTCAGGTCAGACTCTGAGGATCTTGTTTATGACGAGAACTTTGACCTGAAAGTAGAGATAGCTGCTCAGATATCCGCAGTTAGGGCGATGAGAAAGACGGTTCTTTTGTCCACAGGCAGGGTGAAAGAGGGGGTATCGCCTAGAGAGCTGAAGGAGGTGGTAACATCCTCTTCCCAACTAATTGCAACGCTGATGAAGTATCATGAAAAGCTAATGACTATGGACAGATATAGGGCAGTTGAGGCCACTACTTTGGAGATTTTACAAGATCTCAGCGAAGGGGAAGACTTGACTGAGAAGTTCCTAACACTGCTGGAAGCTCGCCTATCAAAGTGTTAAGCTTTCCCCTCTAGACGGATTGCCACGCTAATTACAAGTGAGAGGTTGTCAACTTGCGGATTGAAGATCTCGGCCCTTTGGTTCAGGGGAATAGCCCAAAGTACAGGGTAACCGTTTCAGATAAGAACGACAGCCCCATCGCTATTGGGGGCGATAAGCTCTATCTGACCATCAAGAAAGACCCCACACTGCCGGATTCCGAGGCAGACCTACAAATCGAAATAACTGTCCCGGTTGATGCTGACTCCGAGATTGGGGTGGCGTACATACGTCCAACTCCAGCTCAGACTGCAGGGATTGAGCCTGGGGAATACAGCTATGACATCCTATGGATTTCCACGGTGTCAGATCCCGGTGGGTCAGAGACTGTACAGATAGGAAAACTTCAAGTGATTCAGAGAGTGACCCATGCCATCGTATAGCCGAACCTCTGACCGAAGATTGTCTACCGCTCGTCCAGAGCTGCAGAAGTTGTTTAGGGAGGTGCTAAGAAGGGGGTTTGATCACGCAGTAATAGAGGGTCATAGGAATCGCCACGATCAACATGAGTGCTTCGTAAGTGGCACTTCCAAGCTGGATTGGCCAGACGGCAAGCACAACGCAGTTCCTTCAGACGCAGTGGATGCCAGACCCTATATTCCTGGAATAGGCTATCCTAAAGACCATAAGTATTTCTACCGCTTCGCTGGACAGGTTGAGGCCATTGCCAGCGAACTTGGCTACCTCATTAGGTGGGGGGGCGACTGGGATTCCGACGGCAACATGGATGACCAAACATTTAATGACTTGTTTCATTTTGAGTTCCTTGGATATGCTTGATGACAAATAAACCAGTAGTTATTTTGATTCACGGCTTCAACGTGACAGATCCAGACAACTCTGTAGGGAAGTTAACAAAGCATTTCCAAGAGGGTGGGTTCTTTGTTAGGAATTTCAATTACGGGTATGCCAGCCTTAGAAAGGTCAGGTTAAGAAATGGGACTCTAGCCAAAAAACTAGCTAGAATCGTCAAGGAATATAAGGCAGATGGCCGGAAAGTAGCGGTAGTTGGGCATTCCAACGGGTGTACCATTATGAGGATTGCTGCAAATCGTTGGAGTATGCCAGCAGATGTAGCGACTTGCCTCAACCCAGCCCTGAAGAGAGACGAACACCCCGCCCAAAATGTACCCAGCGTTACAGTCTTCCATAATGAACAAGACAAAGTTGTTACTTGGTCTAAGTGGCTTAGGCGGTTAACATGGTTCGCAAGCAGAGCCAGACCTTGGGGGGAGATGGGCAGGTATGGCTATCTTGGAGATTGTGAGGGAGTGGTAAATATCTGCACAGCTCACGACTTCTCTGTAGCTGCCCTAGGTCACAGTGGGATTTTTACGGAGATAGATTTCTTTGGTCCGATCATTGTGGAGACAGTAAGTCATGGCCTGCGGCAAGGTTAGGCTTGACCCCATCACTGGGGCCTTCAATCTCAGAGTCTTTAACGAAGATGCTGAAGTTGCAGTGCCCCTTGTCGAGGAGATGCGGGAACCTGTACTCATTGCTTCCATTGTAATATCTGGGGGTAGTGCAACAGTTAGCGCAACATTAGGCGATATTCCAAAAAATGCTTGGCCTGATTTTGACGCAGAAATGAGGCAGCATGGAGTGAAAACAGTTTTGTGGGAGCGCCATAAGCGCGGCAAAACAATTACTAAAAAACGGATAATTAAATGACAAGTGCAGCAATCATTCTGGTAGTTGCGCTGCTCTCGGGCTTTGCTCGATACGAGTACAAGACGCCCGAGTGCGAGGTCACGATTACATCGGTCAGGGTCATGCGATCTGCTGAGTTGACTATAGACAAAAACTGCCGAGTGACAGCTGGCGTAGCTGGCATGAGCAGGGCTAAATAAGGGCGATTAAAGATGGCAAGGCTTTTAGTTAAAGCTCAAGACTATATTAATTCTGACATCAGCAAGGACATTGCTGGCTCATATAAGCGGGGGGATGTAGTTACGGTGTTGCCTGATGGTCATGTGTTTGGTAATAAAGAAGGTCCACCCGCTTTTCGAGTTGTAGACTTACCAGGGCCACCAGAAGATTATCACTATCTCTGTAGCGAGGACAATCTCAGTTTGCGAGAGAGTGTGCCAAGGTCTGCATTAAAGCTGCCCAAACTAAAGCGACTGTTGAGCCAGCGTGAACGCCCTGTAAAAACCCGCAGGCGACATAAGATTAACCTTGATGATACAAACCAAATCTTAGATAAGAGGATATCCTGATGCCAGCACAATTAGATACCGAGGAAGTGATCGCGACTACGGCAAGCAAGTACAAAATTACAGATTTTACGATTGATCTGACGCGGGAGGAAATCCACGTCAGTTATGACAAATTGGATTCGGATGATGCGAAAGTGGGCGAGGGCATGCTAACACTGACTGGCCCTGACTTTTCTGGGGCTATTGTTGACGCCAGCACAATTGCTGGTACAGATGTTTACGCCCCGATTAAAACGGCGCTATACAACAAGATACTCGCATTTACTGGCAAAACTGCGGTAATCAGCTAGGACGATGGCAACTCTTGTAACACACACGCTCAGATCCAGTGGTGGTGACTACACCACGATGTCAGCGTGGGAGGCTGGAGAGCAGAGAGATCTCGTTGCGCTGGATGAGCAGGAGGTATTGGAGTGTTATAACGACTGGCCTGGGGGTCTGGTAGATAGCGTAAATGTCGCTGGGTGGACGACTGACGCTACACGATATATCAGAGTTATGACGCCAGTGACGGAAAGGCATACAGGCATCCCGCAAACTGGGTTCTTTATACAAAAAGGTTTGGCATGGGTTCCGCTAATTGGCTTGCATGCTGACTATATGGTGCTGGAAGGTCTGGATGTTATCAATACAGATTCTAACGGTACCGGAATAACGCTGGGAGGTGCGAGTTCAGTTAAAGTTGAATCCTGTATCTGTAAGGGGGGTCGGCATGGGTTTGAAAGTTTTTCCAGTGTTTCGTTTAAACACTATCTTAGAAACTGCTTGGCATACGAGTGCTCTGTTGGATTCATGCTCTGGAGTACTGCTGCGAGGTTAAGCTCGCATTTGCACTCCTGTACAGCGGTTGACTGTAGTGGTACCGGCTTTGCGTCCAATGTGCTATACGTACCGGATACAGTGTATTATAAAAACTGTCTTGGCGCAGGAAACGGCACAGATTTTAATTTGCATGTAAGCAATAATGTGGCTTATTGCGCGTCTGCCGATGCCACAGCAGATGATGCTGGTGGCACAGGCAACAGAATAAACCAGACGTTCACTTTCGAGGATGCAGCTAACGATGATTACCATCTGGCATCAACGGATGCAGGGGCGATAGGGTATGGCACAGATTTAAGCTCCGATCCAGATTATCCGTTTTCGGATGATGTCGATGGGGATACTCGAGCAGCGCCTTGGGATATAGGATTCGACCAGTATGCTGCTACCGGTAGCAGCGCAGCATTAACCGGCACAGCAACATCTAGCATCTCAGAAAGCGATATTGTCACTGGTGGCAAGACAATCATCTTGACGCTAACCGGCGACACATGGGTTGCGGCAGGTGCGACATTTGACGCGCAGAGGCAGAATGTTATTGATGGCCTCGATTCAGCACAGACAGAAACACTCGGCTGGAATAACGAGGTAAGAGATAAAGAAGTTGTAACATCGGTTGCACGCACAAGCGACACAGTTGTCACAATCACTCTTACGGCAGGGGCAGCGTATGACATAACAGCGCAGGAAACGATCACAGCGACTATACCGGCCACAGCTCTTGTAACGAGCGCATCTGCGGTAGTTGCTGCACCTACGTTTACAGTTGATTTTGTAGCAGGGGTTGCCCTAGTCCTACAGCCTCTCAACCAATCCCAGTCATTTGGCAGTCCGGTTTTAACTCAGGCTAATAGCATTTTTTCAAATTTGATTAGCCAATCCCAGATCCTAAGTAATATCACTTTGACGCAGGGGAGTAATGTCACTCCGAATTCTATTGAGCAATTGCATTCCTTTGACTCCCCGGTAATCACCCAGCACAGTGTTATCTCTGCGGAAACTATTGGCCAACTACAGTCGATAGGCCCTCCGACTTTAACTCAGGCTCATATATTAACTGCGGAAACTATTGGCCAACTACAGTCGATAGGCCCTCCGACTTTAACTCAGAAGAACATCGTTTACCCAGGAGGATTAAACCAGTCTCAGTCTCTACAGGGGGTTAGCTTATCAATAGCTGCGTCTATTATTGCTCAGGCAGTGCAACAGGGTCAGGGGTATGGTTCCCCAACCCTTCAGCAGCATGGACAGATAACCCCGGAAGGGTCCTCCCAAGGCCAGACGTACAGCTCCCCAACTATCGGCGGAGTGGCGCAGATAACGATTCACGGGATGGGTCAGCAGCAAGAGATTAGCCTCCCAACACTGACTACCCATAGTGTTTTATCTTCAGATCAGATACTGCAATCCCAGTCCTTAGATGAGTCTATATTGCTGGTGTCTGGGGTATTGGTTGGGGATACTATGACTCAATCCCAGTCCTTAGACGCCCCTCTGCTAGTGCAAAATAACGTATTACTCGTAGACGCCCTACTTCAATCTCAAGAGTTGGAGCAGATTACTTTGTCTGTATCCGCAGCTATATCCGTAGCGGACGTTGGGCAGCTACAGGTAATTGACTCCCCGGCTTTAACTGAATACGGGGTTCTAGCCGTGGAGTCTCTCACCCAAAGTCAGATATTAGAGATTATAGGTTTGGGGGGAGCAGTCTTAGGAAGGATTTCAGGAAGGTTGGTACTCTATACGAAAGTTGAAGGTAGTGTTATTATTGAAGAAGTGATAACTGGGAAAGTAACAATTAACTGAGGATTGGGTAGATGGCTAAGGCGTTAGCAGATTCAATTATTGATGCACAATTAGATTTAGGGGAGGGTGACAGGCTGTGCGTATGTGCTGGCCAACCTACCACCTATACCGAAGCGATTACCACGTTCAAACTGGCTATCGACACTTTGGTTCCAGCAACAGATTTTACTACGGCAAACGGCGACACAAGTGGCCGTAAGTCAACTTTGGCAGCAAAGACAGGGCTGGCTATCGACGCCTCTGGAACTGCCGATCACGTTGCTATTGCTAACAGCGGAGACACCTCTCTGCGGCGAGTAACTACTTGCACAAGTCAAGCCCTTACTTCTGGCGGTACTGTTGATGTAGGCGCTCATGCTCACGAAATTGGCGACCCAACCTAGAGGAAGTGAAAATGACCGACCGAAGGCGAGTACAGGTAACAGAAGAAACCATTAAAGAGCCTGGATATCCTGAGCCCTTTTACGAAGGGGACGTTTCTACGCTTCCTAAGGCTATTGCCGATAAGTGGATAGGGTTAGGGTGGGCTAAAGATTTTGACACTGGAGAGCAAGGGGAGAGAATCCCAGGTTCCCGGATTGTCAATGGTGACGGCTCATTGGGGGCTGCAACTAAGACGATTCAACCAGACGCGGTGGTACAGAAGAACTCACAGGCGTCCTAATCGTGGATGACCAGATACAGGTTTTTCTTGTTGGGAACGACATGGTGCTCCAGGCCGGAGATATCCGTGACCAAGTTACTAACAAGATAATAAGCGGAGCCGTCATCTTAGCTACAGTTTATGATGAGAGCGACACTCCGCTTACCTCTATTTCGTGGCCAGTTACCTTAGCGGAAGTGTCTAATCTACCGGGAACCTATAGATACACTCTACCTGGGACCCTCCCCGTCAGCGATGAACAGCAGCTGTACGCTGTCGTTACCTTATCAAGTTCCAAAGGCAACGCTAAGTGGAAAACGCCAATTCGCGGTTTAGATAGGAGTTAGGATGGAACTTGATCAACTCGTCGGACACTCTTCGTTGGTCGAGGAGTCTAACTCAGTTAAAGATGTAGAGAGGGTATCCTCCTCTACATCTTTAGATCAGTTGGTCAGAGTCTCAGACGTAGAGTTGGTGGAAGTAGATTGTGTCATTACATAAAGACTACAGGCTCTATCTGGACAGACTCAGAATACAGTCATCAAACACCACAGACCTGAGCAAGATCCCACAATGGCTGGAGAAGAACACCGCACACCCTACGGATGCCGGAAAATTGTGGACGTTCGACGGCCACGAATACCAGATAGACGTTGTTTCCGATACAGCAGCTCAGCTCTGCGTTCAGAAATGCTCTCAGGTTGGAGCTTCTGAACTACAGCTTCGACTGGCCTTAGCCCTCCTGTACCTATTAAAGAAATTCACTCTGATCTACGTCCTACCAACAGCAGGCATCGCTAAGAAGTTTACCAAAGGTAGAATTGACCCGGTGATGCAGGACAGTCCAACCCTAAGCTCTGCAGCAAGCTCTAAGAATGACTCCGCAGAGATGAAGCAGATAGGGCAGTCCTTTTTGTATGTGAGTGGAACTTATGGACAACAGTCCGCAATCTCTGTACCGGCGCAAGGACTGTTTAAGGACGAGGTAGACTTCTGTAATCAGGAGGTTTTGACTACCTACAACTCACGTCTTGGTCACGCCAAGGAGGGGGAGTATTTTGAGAGGCTATTCTCTACCCCTACTGTAGAAGGGTTTGGGATAAATAAGGCATACAGCTCCTCAAGCCGAGGGAAGTACACGGTCAGATGCCCTCACTGTCTGGACCAAGTATCCCCCAACTTTATGGATTTTGTGGAGATCCCTGGATATGACGGAACCCTGCACACCTTTGATAAGGAAGATCTCGAGGATCCGAGAGTAGACATATCCAAGGCGTTCATCCGATGTGATGTCTGTACAAACCCCATAGACGCTAAGCACTGGCTCAACCCAAAGGAGCGAGCATGGGTGCATGAGGCTCCGAATAAGCTGTTCAGAGGTTATCAGGTAAGCCCGTTGGATGTTCCAGAGATAAACCCGATTAGAAGAACTCTAGCGCAGATCCAAGATTATGATAGGAAGAAAGACTGGGTTAATTTTAAAGTCGGCCTCCCTTTCTCTGACGCTGAGACTTCTTTCTTAGAAGGCCCGATAAAGGAGGGCTCCACATTCCCATCCCTGAGCAAACCTTTGGACGGAGAGACTACGGTTCAAGCAGGCAATACGGTCTTTGGTCTGGACGTAGGTAAGACCAGTTGGTTCACTGTCTTGACATTGCCAGGTATCAGCGGCGGGAGAGTGATCTACGCAGAGCGTATTCGACAGGACGGTAAGAATTATTTAGGTACTCGGGTTCTTCAACTCATGAAGAATTTTGGGTGTGTTGCCGGGGTTGTGGACGCGGCTCCAGATTTCAGTGTGGCAGCGTTCCTCATAGACGCCTGCCCAGTTGGAATTGTTTGGGCCAATTATTATACTCGGACCGCAGGCAGGAATTTAAAAAACACTCAGTTTGATGTAGAGTCTCAGGTGTGTAAGTCCTACAGAACCGGATGTTTTGATGATCTTGTTAAGGATGTAAACTCCAAGAGGGTTACTATAGGGGATGGCCCAGAATTCAAGACCATTCTTGACCATGTTAAGTCCATGAAGAGGATAGATCAAAAAAATAATATAGGGGAATTAGTTAGTTATTGGACAAATACTGGCGATGACCACTACGCACACTCTCTACTTTTTGCTACCATTGCTAAGAAGGTAGCTTGCTCAGAGGGTTTGATTAATAATGCAGTACCTTGCCTTCCTATGGTGGGCAAGGTAAAGATGAAGGATATGTCCTCTGATCAGCCAGCCGTAAGTCGGTACGGGTTCAGTTAATATGGGTTACGTTTAATGGCAAACAAATCTAATGCAGCCTCAGGGATTGGAATCACCCTCCCAAGGAAGGTTCCGACAAAAGCCGTAGCCGACACTTCAGCTTCTGCAACTGGGAAGGGAGATGCTATTCCTAGGGAGAGTTTGCAGTCCCTGAACTCATCTATAACAGCTCTCAGAGCCAGGAACGATGACATTGCGGCTATTCGAGCTTTGGATAGACAAGATGGAACCCTGTCTGCGGCGATATTCTCCTTTGTTGAGGTTGCCAATAACGATTTCTCTGTGAAAGCCTACGACACCACTACTCACCAGTTTAGCGAGGAAGGCACTCAAACGGCCAGATCTGTTATGGCCAGCCTAGACACCTTGCACGATTATTCTAAAGGGTTTGCTGACAAGCGATCCATTGCAGGTATTTTGGAAACCTCCCTCCTGGAGGTCATCACTACTGGGGCGTTAGCTCAAGAGCTGGTTCTGAACAAGTCCAGACTTCCAGATAGAGTTAACGTCATCCCTTATGACACCTTGTCCTGGGTCTCGAGAGGGGATGGTACCAAGTATCCTCAACAAGAGTCAGCCACTGGCGACCAGATCTCACTTGATCTAGCGACCATGTTTATCTCTGAGCTACATAAACACGCTAACAAGGCTTACGCCACCACCATGATGTCCGCCTCCTTGTCCTCTACTTTCCATTTTGGAGAGTTTATTGAGGAGATGAGAAGAGCGGTTCGCAGGCAAGGTCATGGAAGGCTGACTTTCACTCTGGACTCCGAGAAGGTGGTAGCTGCAGCTCCTGACGATGTAAAAGGAGATCCAGAAAAGCTCCAAGTATGGCTGGAACAGATAAGGTCTACTGTTGAGGATGAGGTGAAGAACTTAGCTCCTGAGGATTCTATTGTATCCTACGATAGTTGTAAGGTTGACCTAGTTAAGGCTGAGGGAGAGAAAGCAGATTACGTCCCCTTAATGAACGCCCTATCAGGACAGTTGGCAACCTCTTTGAAGATATCCCCATCAATCCTCGGGTTAAGAATAAACGGCTCTCAGAGCTTGTCTAACACTGAGAGCCTGGTGTTTCTGAAAGTGGCCAGAGGTATCCAGCGCCCAGTTGAGGAGAACCTATCAAGACTGATGACCTTGGCAGTAAGGTTGTTCGGTTCTGACGTTTACGTTAGGTTTAGATTCGCACCTATTAATCTCCGGCCTGAGGATGAGCTAGAAGCCTTCAAGACCATGAAGCAGGCGCGGATACTGACACTTTTATCTGAAGGATTTATTTCCGACTCTCAAGCTGCAGACATGCTGGGAACCGGACCAAGGCCAGAAGGAGCTCCACCTTTGAGTGGAACATTTTTTATGAGAGGTCAGAAAGGAATAGACGTGGATAAAGTGTCCCCAAATTCTGACCCACAGGGTAGGGCTCTTCAGTCCGACCAACCGAATAAAGCTGGAGGAGAAAGTCAGTGAAAAACGACCACACTATCTGGTTAGGGGATGAGGGAAGTTTTAAAACTTACCAAGATATCCTCACTAAGGTAAATGAGACATCCCCAAAAGATCTTGAGGCCATTATATCCACCTCATACGGGCCTCAAGATGAAGATGAAGATCAAGACGGGTTTGGGGATATGGGATACATGGTCTCCCGCCACAATAATGTAGGAATAGTCAGCATCTCCGGCCCTTTAGTGACTGAGAACAATAGATGGAATCGGTATTTTGGGGTAGTGAGTTATGAGGAGATAAGAAATGCGGTCTTCTCTGCGATAGAGCACCCAGAAGTGTCAGCAGTCCTGCTGCTTCTGGGGACGCCTGGGGGAAGTGCGTCGGGAGTTTCCGGGGCTGCGGATTTCATTCGAGAGGTGAATGACAGCCTCTGTCCCGTTTATGCTTTCACTGACACCGTTATGGCCTCTGGAGGGTACTGGCTTGGGTCAAGCTCCAAGGAAATATTCGCAGGTAAGTTGGCTACAGTAGGCTCCATCGGGGTGATAACCACTCACGCCAGTTATGCTGAGAGGTTGAAGAAAGATGGAGTAGAGGTTACAGTTATTCGTAAAGGGGAGTACAAGAGTCTTGGAACCCCTTATGAGAAGTTGGATGGTAAAGCCCGTGAGCAGATAGAGGCCCAAATGGATTCCATTTATAATGTATTCCTAGAGACTGTATCAGACTACCGAGGTATCCCTATTCCAGCTTTAATAGCCACTGCCGCAGAAGGCAGGGTATTTATAGGGGCTGAGGCAGTTCCTGTAGGTCTTGTGGATTCAATAGATACGTTTGACAGAGTAGTTGAGCATATCTCCAGTAAGCACAAGAACAACGTGGAAGGTCTTGAGGTCAACCAACACATTAACTTGAGTGAGTTTGATATGAAGAAAAAAGTTCTAACTAAGGAAGCAGTAGCAGCCATCGCTTCTGGAGCTCCAGAAGCTGAGGTTTTGGCTGATCCGAAAATGATCACAGAAACCGAGGAGGGTAAAGAAGCCCCTAAAGTTGAAGCTGCCGCAGAAGAAGGTAAAGAAGCTGCTAAGGAAGTTGAAGGCAAAGTCGAGGAAGGAGTTACGCTTCAAGCTGCCCCTGATAAGACTTTGGAAACCTTGCTCGATAAGGTAACTTCGCTATCTACTGAATTGGCACAAAGCAAGGCCGACCTGACAGCTTCACAGTCTGAGTTGACTAAGGCGAAGTCTACGGAGGTAGCACTTACCAAGATAGTTATTGACGTCACGAACCGGATGCAGCTCCCCCTTGGAGGCATGGTATCCAAGATGGACGGAATGGACGTTTCTTTGGTCATTTCCCAGTACAACAGAGTACACAGCATATTTAATGCTAAGTACCGTGCAGGAGCTTCTGCTGAGGTTCCAAGCGATGCGGACTCGAAGGGAGAGAAGTCTGTAGTAAACCACGCGGTAGAGAATGCAAACCGTAAGCTGACTCTTCAGTAAATTAAATAAAGGAAATAGAGATGAGTACTTTCAATTTTGGTGTAAAAGTTAACTCCCCTTTTGCTGACATCACTGATGCTGCGTTAGGCGCTGCCGCAGGCGAAGGCTGGATTACTGGAGATGTAGGTAAAGCTGTTAAGATGGGAACTGCCCAGAACTATGTTTTGGCGGTAGGAGGCAATGAACTCGAAGGGTTTGTGACCTCTGTAGAACCCAACACAGTCAATGCCGGATTTTCTTTTGGGGGAGTCCAACGGGATGGTCGAGTCGAGGTGGAAGTTGGAGCGGCTCAAGTAGGTAATGTCACTGTAGGAAACTATGCAGTTGGTGACACTCAGGCCGCAGTAGGTACTGCAGGAGCAGCCAAGGTTAAAGAAGGCTCTCCAACAATCTTCCGTTGGAGAATTGTTCGCATTGTTACAGGGACTGGAGCTTCTGGCGATACGATCATTATTGAGCGCGTGTAACTTAGCAGCTTACCCTTAAATTTTAAAAAGGCAGACATTATTATGAACGAGAACGAAAGTGTATTTAAGCTGCGAGACTCCGAAGGAAACGCGCAAGAGGTGGCCTTCAATATTAAAGAGTATCAGGTTGCAGCGGATAACGGCTTATCTCTGACTCAGTACCTTACTCAGCAGCACGGTAACAAAACTGACGAAGGCAAGTACGGAACTGTTATTGGTCAGTTTATGGCCAGTGCAGGGATGTATCTTGGTGAAGACGTTGCCACAGGAATTAAGCCTCCTACTATGAAGGCAGTTGCCCAGGACGGCATCCAGGTTGGAGCAATCACTCGAAATGACGGCAGCGGTAATAACACTGCGTCAGGTCGATTGCTGTTCCCTGAAATCATCATGCGAACTATCGAAAGTGAACTTCGCAACTCTCACGATGACTTCCTCTCTGGTTGGGAAAGCATGATTGCCCAGACGGCTACGATTTCTGGTCCGAAGTTTGAGCAACCGATCATCAATGTTACGGCTCCAGAGTCTAACTCCAGCAACCCTATCTCGCAATTGGCAGAGCCAGACGCGATGGTGAGCATCACTGTCAGCGAAGTTAGTAAGACCATCACTACCAAATCTATCGGCCTGATGATCTCTGATCAAGCTCAAAGCACGTCTACCTTGGATCTTGTGTCTTTGGCTATGACTGCTCAAGCTCGCGGTGAGCGTGTTCGTATGGTTGAGGAGCACATCTCTGGAATCGTTGCTGGTGACGTGGATCGTGGTGAAGTAGCTCTTGCGACTTTCCAGGCAGATACTCTTGATTCCAGCATTGTTGCTGCCGGGGTTATTACTCACGAAGCTTGGCTTAAGTACCTGAGACTTAATTACCGGAAGAGAAATATCAACCGTACTATTATGACGCTTGATACCGCTCTGGCTGTTGAAGCTCGTACTGGCAAGCCACGTCGAGATACTGTGTTTGTTCCTGGCGGCGAGTTCCCGATTGATATGACAGTGGATAACCTGTCTATCCAAGCTCCTCGAGTGTTGATTGTAGAGGACGGAGTAATTCCCGCCAATACGATTGTCGGGCTTGATAGTCGGTTCGCTATTCGCAAGGTAGTCAACATATCGGCTAACTACAGCGCGATAGAGAACTTCCTTCTGCGTCGAGCTACTGGCTTCCGTGTGGATTATGGCGAGCTGTCTCATAAGCTGTACACTGACGCTTTTGACGTTATGACCCTGACCGTGTAGGTCCTTCGAGGAAGGGGTTCCCTTAACCCCTTCCTCATGTTTTTCTTAATTTGAGAGGTATGTATTATGGCTTTACAGACACAAAACAAGGTAGCCTCCCCCGGCAGCAAGAAGACTAAATACCCTAGAGGGGAGAGTGTCATCACTACCTCCGATAAGGTCAATGGGAGTTTATTTGACTCTGCTCGTGGCATCTCTTTCAGCAAGGTTCCTACCTTACTTGATATCAGTAAGTGCAAGGAAGGCTCCTGGCTAGATGTTCAACTATCCGCAGGACTCTTGGTAATTAGGGGCTAGTTGTGCAAAATTCGGTCGTAGGTTACACCGGAACAGCCTCTATCAGGGCTTGTTTAGGGATTGACGAATCAGACTGCCCAGACAGAATCATAGTGGATTCGGGGATGGATCTGGAGCTGATATCTGACCTTGATTCGTGGCTTCCTACCCACTCTACCGTTGACTCCGAAGGGAAGGCGGCCTTGGCCACATCTGACCAAAAGGCTAACAGGTCCCACCTCCTCCTGTACTCAAGGTGGTTCTGTGCCAAGGAGATAGCGGCTAGACCTCTTCTTTTCCCAAAGTCTACTTCAGACGGAAAGGCGAAGATTGAAAGGTTCTCCAACTATGACCCAGATAAAATAGTCTCCTTCGCTTCCTCCAGGGCGGCTAAGTATAAGAACCTCTTAAGCGCAGCTATCCTTGGAGGGAGCGGGTCGTCTGAAGTGATCTCCCCGTTGGGAGTGTCCTCTCCAGACATAGACGCGGTTACGGGACAGTAATGAATTTAGGGAGAGCCATCGGCAAGTTTTGTGATCTACAAGTATACGGATGGAACTCCGACAGAGAGAAGTGGGTTAGTGTTGGTGTTAAAGCCAGACTGTCTACTTTTGATAGGTTCATAACCGAAAGAACTTTTGGCCAAAAGAAAAGAATACTGCACCTCTCCGGGGACGACACATTGCCGGAAGGGTACCCAGCGTATAAGTTGGAGTCGGTTGATACCGTATTCCTTCTGGAAAGCAGCAATCAGGACGCCTGGGCAGGGGATTCCTATGGCAGGTTTTACCTTGTTAGGGCCGCCCCCCATAAGGTGAAATTGTGTAAGCAGTCTTATTTGGAAAGGTCCTCAGGGGCTAGGCAATCGTCTGGGGTTGAAGTCTTAGGGAAGTTTTGGGTAGATATAGAAAGGTACTCCGCTACTTCTGCCAGAAAGTTTGAAGAGGTTGAGTACTCTAGGGTAAATATCACGTTCCCTAAGGAAGCGCCAGTAGACTCAGACTGTTACATAGTTCTCGAAAATGGTTTTAGGTATAACGTGGATGAAGTTTACGACACCCTTGATCTGATTGGAGCCAAAGGCAAGGCGGTTGGCAGTGAGTGAAGTAGCGATACTGGTTAAGTCCACCCTTGATAAAGTGATGTTGGATTTGGTCGATACCTTGAGGGCTAGAGGAGGCGACTGGAGACGTATCAAGGGAGTTGAGATGGACGATGTGACGCAGGTAGACTCCATCCTGAAGGCTAAGAACCCAGTCATTGTGTGGTCCTTTGAGTCAGTGCAACCTTCTCCTCACGATCCACTATACACAGCCACATTTCTTGCCGGAGCTAGAACGGTATCAGATGTTGGAAATTACAAACTATCAGACCTGTCTGCAGAGATCCATAATCTCTTTGAGAAGGGGAAAACTATCCCTTTAGGGGACTACAGAGGGCATTCGGCCATAGAAGGTAGAGGTAGTCTATACGTTACTGGGATCTCCTTGGATCCTCAGGTATTTGACCACGTTGCCGGGATAAGGTTTTGGTCTATAACCTCCAGAGTGCAGAGGTTCATTTGACTAGCCGAGTAAGGTATGGAAAGCTCAAGGCAAAAAAAGGAGTGGAGAACTTCATAGCTCTAAGGATTTATGAGTCTGCTGCATCCAGAAGAAGTGCTGCCTCCATCCTTGGCCATAGGAAGAAGACTATCCGTAAATTGGCGGACGATTACTATGTTGCCTTATTTAGAGGGGTTAGGAAAACTCTAAGAGGGGTTCCAGGGGCTGCCTCCAATTTAGACATGCTGAGCATCTCAGCAACCAAAGGGGATCTACCACTATCTCCTGTGTGGCCTGCTTTAGCCGCCTCCACCCTTACAAGGAAAAAGATTACTTCTAGTACTCCAACATCGTTCTGGAGGGATTCTGGAAAGCTGTGGAACGTGGTAAAGCCTGTAGTATCCTTAGACAAGGCAAGCGTCGTCGTCACTCACGAATTCAAAGGGGTTACTCGGAAAGGGTCCTTCAAGTATGATATAAATATATCGACGGCAAATAAATTACCTCGCCCTTTCGATAACTTAATTGTAAAATCTTTCTTCAGAGGTACTCCTATTAAGGGGCAGGGAACTGCTCCTTTCGGAGAGAGCAAAACTCCCTCTATTATGAGGGTTTTATGGGTTGAGCAGTACGCTAAAAAAGGCTCTCGTCCGTTTATAGCTGCACTCTCAGCAAAACTTGGCACAAATCTCGTTGCCGAAATTTTTAAAAATAAGTAGATGGAGTATTTATCATGGCTTTAGGTTCAGCGATTACCAACAAATTTCCCATCGGCACTGCAGAGATGCGCTTCGGCCCCCAGACTTTAGCAATGAGTCTGACCCAAGCTGATCACTCAGCTGGCCTTTTGGATCAAGTTACCGTCAACATAGCTCAGGAGTCTGCCACACTGGAAGGCGGCTTTCCTCGAAAATTGGTTGACTCAGCTATCATTCGGCAAACTGCGGAACTGACCGCAACTATGCGGGAGTATTCAAGACGTAACATTCGCATGTTGTCTGGGGAGGGTTCTAGTGGAACTGCTCCAACAGACTTCTCAGGTACAGTGGATGGAATTGTTGCAGCTGCCGCAGTTCTTATCAATGTTGCTACCGGCGAAGGTGCGTCTATCACTGCCGGGGATTATATCACCACATGGCCTGCTGGCGAGCCTGAGAAGATGACAGTGTGTCTGATTGACAGTATCTCAGTAGACGCCCTGACCTTGAATGCAGGAACTCCTGTCACTTATGGCCTGGCAGACGGCTCACCTTACTTCATATCCCACCAGCTCCCTGTTGGGGATGTTTCACAAACCAACTATATGGCGATTACCGTCATTCAGAAGGAGAACTCAACAGGCCGCCCAACCGTGTGGCACTTCTGGAAGGCGTCTGTAAGTTCTGGCCTTGAAGTTGCCAATAACGCTGAGGACTTTGCCTCTACGGAGCTAACTCTCAGCCTCCTGGAGCCTTCTGCTGCAGATTACGGGGCTGGCGGAGCTTTGGTTCACTTGGCATCTGTTATCCCGTCCCACCCGATTGGCATGTACGCTAACGGCGCTGACGCTTAAGGAATTGGTCGGGAGCGGGATCTTTCACTCCGCTCCCGACCAATTACAGTAATGAGTACTTTATTCTATCACTACTCCCACAAGGAAGAGTTCCCGATAACCTACCTGTTTATGGAGTTGTTGGAGCGGAGTGTGGAAGAGAGTCCAGGATGTTCTCTCAAGGAGGCGCTACTTCCAGTACTGAAAGCTTGCGGACACCCTCCACCATACTCTGAGGAGTTTCTACAATCCGTCTCTGCGGCCCTTAATGAAGTTTCTAAAGAGAAGAAAAAGCTTTCTGAGGAAGTTAATAAGCAGAAGAAACCTGACCCAAAGCCGGGGCTTGGAACTCAATTAGCAGAGTTCACAAAAGGACTCACCCTGCAGGAGTCTTTGCTTTATGTTTATGAGTACGATTTTGACAAAGCTTCCCACCACTACTGCAACACCCCTGTCCAAGCTGTAGACCTATCCATCTCCTTAAAATATAGATTCTTGTGGCAGACTCTAACCCAAAGATACGAAGCCTGTTTGTTTGGTTTCGGCGGAGGCTATTCAGACAGTAAGTCAAACCTCCCCCCTGCCACCGATGCTAATACCCATGAAGTCACGGATGCTGCGTCTTTCTCCAAAATGGCAGCTGCGGCTAAATCTGTAGGTTTTTAGGGGGCTGTGCGGTATCATTCCACCACCCTAGATAAATAACTTTCAGGATAAATATGGCCACCAAGAGCAGCTCAGGAGATGTCCTAACCCTTCCAGCTAAGGTGGTCTTTGACACCTCTGATGCCGTTAAGCAACTCGAAAAAATAGCCAGAGGAGACTTCCAGTCTCCTGCAGACAAACGAAAGTCTATTAAGTCGTTAGACTCGGCTATAAAAGGATTCCAGAAGCAGGCTCAAGCCGGAATAGCTGCAATAGAAGAGGTTGGGAAGAAGTCTACAGAAGGGCTTTCAAAGTCCCAACTAGAGTCGTTTACCTCTAAGGTTAAGTCCAGAACGGACGCCCTGTATCAACAAGCAGAGGCGCTGAAAGCAGTTGCCCGTAGAACCAATGAAGTTGTCAGAGCCAATAAGGGCCTTGGTGGGGCTCACGCTCGCAGGGCTCAGAGCCTGGTTGGAATTGGGGATCAGAGGATCTCCAGAAAACGCCTAGAAGGTATGGGACCTCTCCAAAGGAGCGGGGTTACCCGGCAGGTTACTGCTCAAGAGGCAACGAAAAGTGCGATCTCCGAGGCTATCCACGGACTTAGGAACGTCCCAGGGCTTGAGGATCTTAAGGCAGGGCTGATAGGGTTTAACAAGCAGTTCTCTAAAGACACCTCTGAACTGTCCAGCATAACTTCAAAGATCCGAAGAACTCAAGATCAAAATATTGAGGCTCGCAAGGGGATTTCCTCCAGAGCGACTAGGGACGCAGCATACTTAAAGTCCTCTCAAGGCAGAGCCTCTCAAAGGCAAACTGTCTTTGGCTCAGGGGATGTCGGAGCCCTTGCCTCTTCTGCAAGATCAGGAACACTGCCACCCAATTTAGTTAGTAAGGCGAAGTCAGCTTTAGATGCTGAACAGTCTGCACTACTCAAGGAAAATACTAGGCTTGGGAAGGAGACTCACGACTATTCTGAGCAGATCCTCAAGAATAATAGACAGTTGGAGAAGGTTGCTGCAGTAAGAAGAGTTCTGCAGAAGCAGGAAACTAAAGCTGCCGCACAGCTTAAGAAAGAAGTAGCCCTAAAGAAGCAGAGAGCAGCTGTAGAAAGGAAATCCTTAGTAGAGGCAAAGCTTAGAGTTAGGAGGGAGTCCAGACTCTCCTTTGCTCGGGGGTCGGCCAGTGATCCACAATCCCCTTCAAACCTTCTGAAAAACTTAGGAGTGAGCAGTGTAGCGGATCTTGGTAAGCAGGGACAGGCAGGTAGAGTCCAGGATCCTGCAGCGGCTAAAAGACTCAAGCAGTTTGCTAAGGACAATATTGCAGATTTGAAGGCCAGGTCTCTCGCTGCAGGGGACAACATTAAGGTCGTAAAGCGGCTTACTCACGAGTCAGGAAAATATCAAATAGCCGTCACGGCTCTAGATGCGCGTCTCAAATCCTTAGCCGAGTCAGAAAGGAAAGTGAAACAGCTTCAGGCTCAAAGGGCGACTGCGACTAAGAAGGCAGCTGAGGGGGCGAAGACCCAGGCCAAAGGGGTTAAGGATGTTGCTGGAGCCCACAAAGAGCTAAACACCCACCTAGGTCAAGGGTCTCTGCTTATTAGGCAGTTCTTTAGGTTTGCTCTTGGGTATGGAGCATTGTATCAGGTTCTAGGGGCCGTCAACGCACTGGCCAGAGGTCTGGTATCTTTAGATAAGGAACTGTACTCCCTGCAAGCTGTAGCCGGGGTTACGGATAAGGGCATGGTAGGTATCGAAGCGTCCATTAAAAGGGTCGCTATTACCACCAAGTTTACTACGGATGAAATTGCAAGAACTGCTAGGGTACTGGCCCAGGCCGGGGTGGAAGCTGACAATATTCCAAAGGTGTTGGAGTCTGTTGCTCAGTTTGCAGCCGCTACTGATAGCGGGTTAGAGCTTGCAGCTGACCTCCTGACCACCATGAGAAATGTCTTTAAAGACATGGATGAGATTGACCTTGCAAACCAACTGACCAAGGCCATCAACATCTCCAAGCTTACTGCAGGGGATCTGAAAACGATCTTGTCCTTAAGCTCTCAGATTGCTGACTCCTATAACCTTACTTCAGAGCAATACTTGGCAGCCGCTACTACGCTGAGAAACGCAGGCATCAAACCTTCTACTGTTGCTACCGGCTTACGTCAGGCAATCACCGAGCTATTCACTCCCAGCAATAAAGCGATTGGGGCTCTGGAAACTCGGTACAAACAGCTTGGCGAAAATCTGTCCAAAGCCACTATCAAAAGCATGTTTGCTCAGTTCCGACACGCAGAGAACCCTCTGTTGTCTGTGTTACAGGAGCTGAAAAGAATTGGCTTTGCCGACGATGCCCAGGCACTGTTCGGAAGGTCATTTAATGTTAGGGCTACCAATGCCATCACCGCCCTGATCAAGAATCTTGACAATCTAAGCGAGGCTGAGCAGCGGATAACTTTCGGTCAGGCTGCTGCGGAAGGTTCTGAGATTCAAATGAAGTCTCTGGCCAACAGCTTATCTAACTTAGGAGCCGCTTTCACCGCTTTTGGAGATGAGGTATTTGGAGGAGGGGTTCGCTCTTTAGAAGGGTTCGTGGATGTCCTTACTGAGGCCATCTCCGGATTGGTGGAGTTAGATAAATCCTTAAAACTCGCAGGGGAAGAAGGGTTCGCGGGGACGTTTGCTCCTGGTGCAGTCGGAGCGGTGGCTGGAGGATTCCTGAGTAAAGGAGTTATTGGGAAGGTAGTAGGGATAGTTTCTGGAGCAGTTGCAGGGAGTGCGGGGAGTCTAGCTTTTCAGGAGGAAGGTGTAGGTAGTTCCGAATTCGTAACGGCTTTAGGATTGTTAGGGTTGGCGGGATCTGCTACAGGGGGGAAGGCGAAGCCTAAACTGTCTTCCGCTTCTAGTTTGATGAAAGGCGGGGCGAAAAGAGCAGCTCAAGGTAAAGGCGCACAGGCCGTCAAATTGTTTGCCAGGGCTCTTCCAAGGTTCTTGGCCGGACTCGGGCCGCTAGGCATAGTATTAGGCATCTTCTCTGTTGTTCAATTGGCTGCAAGCCTATTCCAGGCCAATAGAACAGCTATGCAGGTATCTGCTGATAAGGTAGATGCGGCCAGAGGGCAGTTGGAAGATGCGGAAGGCAACCTCCAGGAAGTGCTGAGAGGGGTTGATGAGTTTGATCTAGACTCTTCCAAAGGTAAAGGGAATGCCGCTTCCGGAGTCCTGAAGATTCAGGAAGCTCAGAGGGACTTCTCTGCCGGGATAAGGGCGGTCATAACCGACTTCGACTCCCTGTCACAAGAAGCTCAAAAGACAATCCTAGCAGCGGTGGAAGAGTACTCCTCAGCCAGTCTTGAAGTGAGAGGTAAAGTTTTACTTCCTAAGATAACAGGGGCCTCTACAGCCCTGTCTGGAAAGACTTTAGCTGATCTGGATCAATCCTTAAGCAGGTTGTCGAACCTTACTTCCGGGATGGACGGAGCTATCTCTGGGGTAATTGTCGAACTTCAGCTGATGAGCGAGAAAGCAGTTGAAGAGGTAGACCGGGCGATAGAAGGCGGGATAGATCTGTCAGATGCTAGCCAGGTGTTTCAAAATCCCAAGCTCCTACAAGCACTCAAAACAATAGAAGTTGGGGCCAGCTCCCAACAAATCTCTGACCTTATAGACGGCACCTCCACCCTTTCAAGAGATGAAAGAATTAAGGCTATCGCAGCCTACATAACCTCTATTAAGGAATCTATCCAAGCCCTGAGCCCAGAGTTGATAGCGGTTAGGGACGCAGTAAAGCAGAATCTACAGAAGGAAACCTTCAAGAAGATTCTAACCCTTGCTGGAACAAAGGGAGTTGGGGATCAAGTAGTAAAACAAGCTCTTCTAGCCGCAGTTAAGGATGCTGACTTTACTGACCCTGATAGCTTATTACAGGTGTGGGCAGAGGCTCAAGCTGAAAGGATATCCGAACTGTCCGGGGATGCTGTGGGAGCTGAGGTTATTGGGCAGGCTCTGCTTAAGAGCCCTATAGCCAAAGTAAATAAATACCTTGGGGACATAGTATCAACAGCCTCGGAACAGGCCGAGAAACTAATAGAGTCCCAAAGACAGGAGACCCTTTCTGCCATAGGTCAGTTTGAATCTGCTCAAGGCGGGGAGGACCTTAACAAAGTCTTAAAGTCTAATGAGGCTGGGAGCTTATCTAGTCAGGTCGCCCAGGTAAGGAAGGCTGGGGGAGACATTCCAGCTTTGCGGAAGAAGGTTGAGCAGGCGGAGGTAGTAGACGGAAAGCTATCCCTCCCTCCTGCCATAGAGTCTATTGTAAAGATCATGGAGCTTTGGAGATCCTTCCAGGCTTCTGCGTTTGCCGATAAGCAAGCAATCAAGGATGCTGAAAGGCTTCTGTCTGATCCCAAGGCTAAGACCGAGATCAGCAGGCTGACAAAAGAGATAAATAGAGGGCTCAGAGGCAAGGAAAGAAGTTCTCTGGAGGATCTTGCCAAGACTGACGACAACGACCTAATATCTAAAAGACTCTCCCTGCAAAAGAAAGAGCAGGAAAAAGTATTAGAGAATATTAGACGAGATCTCCAAGGTCAGCAGGATGATAAGAGTTCCAAAAATCTTGGAACTATCAACCGACTGAAGGAAAAGTACAGTCAGGAGTCTGCCAAACTTGCGCAATTCACTGAGGATGCTTTGGAGGACAGGGCTAAAGCAGAGCAGAAGTTGTCGGAGAGAGTTCATAAGGCTGCGGTTAAGATCGCTGACGCCAGGATTAAGGAACTTCAGGCGAGAACAGCCTCTGAAGGGTTTGATAACCTTTCTGCCAACCTCAAGGAGCTTGAGCGCCAACTTCTCGAGGCGGCGGAGCAGGAGTCTGCGTTAAATCTTGTCAGAGGGATGTCTAAGGACGAGGCTCTGGCCCAACTTCAGGCTGACAAAGATAGGATACTCTCCTCTGACTCGGTGTTTGATCGGTTTAAGAAAGCCCTCAACAAGGTATCCGAAGTCCTGTTAGAGAAGGCAAGACTCCTTCGCACAGCCCCGCAGACATCCGACGGAGGCTCAGATAAGCTAGCTAAATTTAAGAAGTATGGAGTAGTCCCCCCAGAAACTCAGATTCAGGATATTGAAAATCAACGTCAGGCTGCTGAACTTGAGAAGGAAGCCTCCACTAAGCAGAGAGACGAGTATCAAAAGGTTGTTGACTCTGGAGGTAGTGCCGACCTAATAGAGAAGGCCAGCGTAGACGTAGAAAGGTTGAGTCAGGAGATAGTGACCCTAGATAATGAGCTTGCGGAGCTGGCAAGGGCCGCTCAGGAGGAGCTTGGAGCGATCCCTGATATCTTCGAAGGGTTGGACCCAGAGATACTGTCAGAGAGGCTGAAAGGTCTTGATAGTGACATGAGCAAGGTGGCAGAACACCTCTCTGATAGTGTAGTAGTGGCTATGGACGAGGTTGGGGATGCTCTTGCTGGAGCAATCCTTGACGGGGAGTCTTTCGGAGACTCTATGAAGGGGATATTCAACTCTCTGGCTAAAGATATTGCTACTACCTTAATAAAGGCCGGAGTAAATCAGATGTTGCAAAGTCTGGGGATGTCTTTGGCGTTTGGAGGGGCTGCGACCGGAGGGGTAGTAAAAGCCGCTACCGGAGGGGTGGTTAGGATGGCCACCGGAGGGATAATTAAAGGGCCAGGAACCGGGACCTCTGACTCAGTGTTCGGAACGATAGTAGGGAAGGGGGGGAATAAACAGCCGGTCAGACTATCAAACGGGGAGGCTGTATTGAATGCTAAGGCGACCGAACTATTAGGGGACAACTTCATTCACACTTTGAACTCAGGTAAGATAGCCGCCTTTGCCGCCGGAGGAATGCAGCAGTCCGCTACTGCGGCCAAGCCAATGACGATGCCTTCTATGCCTGCCCCGGTAGTAAACCAAGGAGAAACTCGTATAATAAACGCAGTTGACGGACCTTCAGTTCTTGATGCAGCGTTGTCCTCTTCAGAAGGGGCCAGAATAATCTTGAACCATGTGAAGGCCAATAAAAAATCTTTTCAGACCATTTTAGGGTAAGGAGGAAGTAAGTATGACTGCTTCTGTTACAGGGACAGCTACAGATTTTGATGACTTGTTTGCTCAATTCAGAACATTCATCACCAGCAATGCCACCCTTGTAGGTGCTGGTGAAGACTGGACAGAGAATAAATATGTTGCGACCGCAGACGCTAAGGAACTGTACCTTGAGGGTCCAGGTCTTGGAGGGTTAGACAATATCTTTGTAAACCTTCGTCAGACTGTAGATATTCCAACAGGGTATTGGAATCTAGGCTTTCGAGGTGCTGAGTCCTTCGACGGGGGGCTGGCCTTTGAGCTGCAGCCAAACGCCAGCAATGAGACATTCTCTCCAGTGTGGGACAATGCCACCCCCTACTGGTTTGTAGCCGACGGTCGTAGATTTATTATCATGCTTAATGTTAACGGATCTTTCATGGGCTGCTACTGCGGGTTGTTTCTCCCCTACGCCACATCTGGGGAGTACCCATATCCGATGTATATAGCGGCGAATACCGCTACTGAAACTACCTTAGCCTCCTCCACTTCAACAGAGTTAAGAGCTTTTTGGGAGCCTGGGAACCAAGCTGCGTTTCTGCTCAGGATAGATCACACTTGGCAAGAAATCCAGAATCGCTCAGGAGGCAATGCTCAGAATGACCATAACTGTTGGCCGTGGACAGGGGAATCCGGGATATCCTCCTGGGGTCCTAATTTGGACGGGTCATACCTAACGATGCCAGCGGTCCTACACAGTAATGGCTTCGGTGGTAACATTTATGGGGAGCTTCCTGGGGTGTTTTGGGTGTCAGGTCGTGGTAGTCAAGCTTCAGAAAACACTTTCATTATCACTGCGGAAAACTATACAGTGTTTCAGGGTATTGCAAGAACAGGGGCAGCGGATTTCGCAGCCATAAAGATGGAGTAGGTATGGCAACTTCCACTGGTGAAGCTCTTGACGGACCAGACCTCCTCAATAAGGTTAGTTCAGCCGTATTGGCTCAAGGATCCTGGACGGTTAATTATTTTGGCCCAGACCCTTCCAATGTTGCAAACACCACCCTCAATATCTCTGGAGGGGGGAAGTTCTTTAACTTTATGGCTGTCCCATCACTAGAGCAGATATGGCTGTCGATATCCACAGCATACTCTTCTGGGGCTGATTGGGGGACTCACCCTGATGACTCAAAGATAGCCGGGATAAATACCACTGTATCAGATGTAAGGTCGTCCGGTATCCCAAGTTACTGGACCTATATCACTTCAGACTATGTTCATGTTATACATGAGGTTGAGTCTAAGGTGTACAGTCACTTTGGATGCGGAGTTCTTGAGAAGTTTGGAAGCTATGTTGGCGGGGAGTATGTCTATGGGCATTACTTGTCATCCGGTTGGAGAAGTAACGTATTCAGGGAAGATAACAACCTGATGTTTACTTCAATTTGGGGGACTAGGTACAACGGAATAAGTGGAGCCGTTAGGGCTGACTTTGATGGGATGTCCCCAAACTACCTCATGATTGGGGGACATTATGCTGCCAACTATTCTGCCAGAGGGACCATGTGTTACACCTACGTCCACCCCAATTATATAAACGGACTGTATGTAGGTTTATGGGATGATGGCCCTAGCGCGGATAGTGGTAGGGAGCACATGTTCCCTATAATTGTGTACGCCCAGAAGAAGGTCAACCCGGATGACCCCGTATATTACAATTACCCAATAGGACAAGTTAAAGGAATGTTAAATATAGACATAGAAAACCTTGCTCCTGAGGATGTCGTGTATGATGACTGGAAAGTATTTCCTCTTATCGCTAAGAACGGGGTAGGGTGGAGTTCACAAAATTTCGCGGTGGCGTACAACGAAAATGCCTAAACAAACTGGAACTTATACCAACGCTAAAGACCTGCTGTCACAGATGCGGACATTTGCTGCGGCTAATGGGTACACTGTTAATTACTATGGAGTGTATGCAACAAGTACAGCCTACGATCATCTCAGCTTGGAGAAGGGAGGGAAGTACTTTAATATCATAGGAGGGTATGCAGGCCATGCCTTAGGGACGTATGAGATTTTCTATTTTGCTTTGGCCACAGGGTACACTCCAGGGGCTGGGATAGCAGATCAGCCTGGAAGTTCCTACCCCACCATCCCCACAGCCGTCAATTATATAGACACTCCCGTTACCCCAAGGAAGTACTGGTTCTACATCGGGCCAAATTACTTTAACGGAGCTTTTGAGATAGAGGGGCCAGGGTATAAACACTTCGGCTTCGGGGAGTTGGATAAGATAGGCAGCTACACTGGGGGGGAATACTGTCTTAGCCACTCTTTCTACTTGCCACAAAGCAGAAGTTATGACTTTGCTACTACTGCAAATATTATCGGAACTAATAAAACTACCTACGACGCATATGCTACCGTTGTTCGTACCGATCTAACTGGCACCCCCTCTTACAGCAGGATAATAAATACTTCAATCTCTGGGGGGCAGGGAACCATCGGACCTTCTGGAGTTTTCTCAGTATTTGAGAACTCCGGTTCCAGGAATCCAACAATAACTACGTCCAAATACACTATGCCTCCGGTGATGCTGCTGGTTTACCCCGGCACCACGGCCTACCTTTCTCCTGTTGGGTACATACCGGGCCTTAAGGGGATGAGGATGGGGGCAGATCAAGCTCCTCTAAAAGAGCAAGTGATAGCTACTAATTGGAGATGCTTTCCTTTAACTGCCATTCCAGGGGAGAGTGCCGCCTACAACCGCTCCTACCCATCCGACAACGGAGTAGCCCACGATGAGAGCGTATAATGCCTAAACAAACTGGAGCGGTAGCAGATAAATCCACACTTCTGGATTCATTGGGGGTATTTGCGGCCTCTAATGGGTACACAGTCAGGTATAGCGGGCCGGACCCTGGCGGCAGCGGGTATCATGTCCTGAACCTTAGAAAGAATTGGAAGTTCTATAACCTTATGGAGACCTCTGACGGCTGGCGTTTGTCTATGTCCACCTCATACTCTGGAGGATCTAACTGGGGGTCGCAGCCTGAGGACTCTTGGGGAACTCACCACACTACGGTTAACCGGGTTGTGGCCGGAGTTCTGAATTACTGGTTCTACCTTGGAGCAAACTACCTACACGTAGTTGTTAAAAAGGACGCCCTTAACTATGTCCACTTCGGTATTGGAGAGGTGGAAAAATTCGGAAGCTATGTTGGCGGGGAGTATGTTTACGGTCATTACACGGAGGGGGGGAGTGAGGCGGTTCCGTGGTCCTCTTACCACAGTCTATTTTTTTCCGGGACCACAAGCATACATACTTCAAACTACTCAAAGAACATAATAAGGGCAGACGTTGACGGAACTCCAACCTGGCTATCTTGTGGTAAGGTCTATGTCCCAGGTTCGTGGGGAACGTGTAGAGGTACCTCTCACGAAGCTTATCACGAGCCTTTGTGGGACGTTATCCCAGACGTACTGAACTCTCAAGGACTCCTGCTCCCGATCCTTATTTATGCCGTCAGCCCAGTTGGAGAGTACATCCCCCTTGGCAGAATCAAAGGGATGAACCGAGTAGATAACTTATATATAGACGATGAGGCTATAGTCCTAACCAACTGGAGAGTTTTCCCGTGGTACTCTAAGACAGACCCTGTATGGGATTCTGGAAGGTATGGCATAACTTACGATGAGAGTGTGTAGAAGATGCCTGTAATTAATGCTGAGAGTTTTGTAGGCTTCATCACTTCCGAGGCGTTGGGCAGGAACCCCGCCACCGCTACGATAGTCTATGAACCCTATGGGCCAGCCAGCTATGTAGCTAATCTAAAGATTGCCCCCTCTGCAGATAGCGTTACCGTTACAGATAACACTCCTGTAAACACCACCGGGGAGGTTATTACCGCCCAAGCAGTTTACAAATTTACAGACACCTTCTATGAAAGGATTCTGATTACCCCTAACCTTCTGCAGATGGGCAACCTTCTGTCTACCCAGGAAAGGGATGTAGAGGTTTGGAATGGATACTTATCTTCAACAAAACAACTCACAGCTCTAAATAAAATAAACATCTCTGGGCTGACTATTACAGACCCAACCGGCCCACTTCCGTACACTATGCAGCCGTTGGAGTCCTTAGATTACACTATCAATATTAGCCCAACCGGCCCTCCTGCTATTGCCGCGCTTTATGAGTGGGTTATCTCCTCAGAAACTCACAGCGTCAGCGTTCTAGGTTCCAGGGTCACAAACTTCTTCTCGAATATCGACTGGTCATCGGACATCGTTGAGGTAGACAAGTGGGCTACAGTTGTTATGGAAGCTGCGGACGGGTCTGAGCAGAGGACTGGGGTTAGGTATCTTCCAAGACTAGATCTTCGATACACCTATCTTATGCAGGACAACTTTAGAGCGTACATGGACAATCTAATATTCGGCTGGCAAGAGCGGATGTTCTCCGTCCCTATCTGGACTGACGCTACCAAGCTAACTCAAGATGCGTTAATTGGGGATACTGTTATCCTGGTCCCGACCTACGGGTATGCTTATCAAGTCGGAGGGTTTCTTATGTTGTCCGACGGCAACGGTTTTGAGCTTCAGGAAGTGGTTAGTCTGACTCCGACCAGTGTAACGGTAGGGACTGGTTTAGATGGGAACTGGGGGAAGAACAGTACAATAAGTCCAGCGGGGTTGGCTAGGATTGGGGGAGGGTTGACAGCTCAACAGCAAAACATTACTTCTGACGTGTCCAGGATGACAATTCCTTGGGAGTTTGAGCCAACCACATTCCCTGCATACTCTCCAGAGGATTTGGCGCTCCCCGACTCCTACCTGTCCGAGGAGTATTATCCGAATGAGCCTAACTGGGCTAAAGGATTGCAAACCGGGTTTGAATCTAACGCAGCTATCTTGGACTTCGAAACGTCTGGGTTTAAGATCCTCTCCAAGCGAGGCTACCCACACATGGTCACAGCCTATGAGTGGCTTATAGAGGGAAGAGAAAACATTACCAAATTTAGGGAGTTCCTAAATCGCAGGTCAGGTAGAATGGTTCCGTTTTGGTTGCCAACTTGGACAAGAGATTTCATAGTAAAACTACAAATCGCTTCCTCCTCCTCTGTAATAACGGTTGAGAACAACGGATACACTATTATGGTGGAGCAGGACACTGCCAGAAGGGACATTAACATAGTTCTAAGGGACGGTACTTCCCTCCGAAGGCAGATCACCAACAGCTCCGAGACCGGAGGCAACATAGTTCTATCTATAAACGCCCCTCTTGGCCAAGCTGTCGAGCCTGAGGACATAAAGATTGTCTCTATAATAAGGTACGTTAGAATGAACTCAGACGAGGTTCAGATCACTTGGAAGAACCTTAACGTAATCACCGCCAGGATTAATTTTGTGGGGCTAAGACCGTGACTTTTGAGACCGAGGACCTGAAGGCATACTCCAGCTATCCTTTTCAACTGTTTAACTTCTCTTCTGGAGGCGATGACTACTACTTCACTACAGCCGATCAAGAGATTACTTACGTGGGGAACGTGTATCTAACTTCAAGCCCTATGAAATCAGCACAGATATCCGAGGATCCTGAGGATAGTCGCGGGAAGTTGACTTTTGAAGTAGATAATGATCATCCAGTTGTATTGCTATTCCGTGTAGTTGTTCCCAGAACCGTTTCCTTGAGAATTTTCGCAGGGCATGTCGGGTCGTCCGATTATTTAAGTATCTGGCAAGGGGTGGTTACTAATGTCATCTGGAAAGATGATGGGAAGGCTACCATAGAGTGCGAAAGTACGTTGATGGTCATGAAGAGGATGGGATTACATTACGATTTTGGACCTCTTTGTGGACACACTGTTTACCGAGGAGGCTGCGGACTTGATATCAACGCTAACTCTGTCTTTACTACCATAGATAACCTTTCCGGGAGGGTTGTGACAGCTTCCCCTGTAGCCTCAGCCCCCACTTCCGATCATTATGTTGGAGGGGTTCTAATATTTAACAATAGGGACTATCGGCTGATAGAGGCTCAGAGCGGCTCTACTGTGACAATCAATCGGCAGATAGCAGGGTTGCAGATAGGGGATTCTATCCAGATAGCTGCAGGGTGCGACAGAAGCTCTGTTCGGTGCAAGGTTCTTGGCAACTTTCCGAGGTTCCTGGGGTGGGAGACCGTCCCAGAGAAGGATTTATTTAAAGACGGGCTGGAGTAAGGTATGTCGTTGACGGGTATGTTCATTATGTTTCTGGTGTCTATCATCATAACAGACCTGACCAGGAAGATTCCAGACAGCAACCTCAAGAAGATGGGCTTGGATGACTTCGACTTCCCAACTGTGTCTGAGGATAGGGTTATTCCTGTCGTTGTTGGGGACGTTTTAGTAGAGGGTCCAAATGTAACTTGGTACGGGGACTACCTCAGGAAGAAGCTCAAAGAGAGTGCGGGGATGATATTTAAAAAGTCTGTCACCGTTGGTTATCAGTACTACGTTGGGATGGAGCTGGCCTTGTGCTGGGGCGAGGTAGACTCCATAACAGAAGTTCATTTCGGAGATAAAGTAGCTTGGACTGGTAACGTAACTGCCGATGGGGATTCCTTCCTAGTAAGTGATGTTGGTCTTTACGGGGGTAAGAAAAAAGGGGGAGGAGTGCATGGGAATTGCGTATTTTATAAGGGAACCTCCTCTCAGGCAGCCGACTCCTACATGACCTCCCAGACCGGGGAGGCTTACCAACATGCTGGGGTTTCAAAGATTATATGGGAAGGGCCTAATGGGAGTTTAAGGGGTGGAGGGCTTCTTGGGGAGCAGCCTATTGTCAGAGCGATGAAATTCAGGGTTCAGGTTTACCCTAACTATTTAGGCTCAAGTTATAAGAATGTTGGTGGACAGGCCAATCCTGCGGAAGTTATCTACATGCTGCTTACCGGGAGGTACACCAATCTTCAACTGTCCTCCCCTGTGGTAACTACAGTCCCAGATGCTTTAATTGATAAAGCTCAGTTCCTGTCTGTAGCCTCTCAACTTAACTCAGATGGCATGGGAATATCCTTTCAGTGGCAGAGGGATACGTCTCCTGGGGACCTCATAGCGGATATCCTACGACATGTGGATGGAATCCTGAGAATTGACTACGCCACTGGTAAGGCTCAGCTAAAGCTTTTCAGAGACGATTATGATTTCAATACGGCCCGAGAGTTCAATGATACAAACGTCGAAGAGGTTACGAGCTTTACTAGGACCGCCCCAGATGCTGCGGTTAATGTAGTTGTTGCCTCTTATAAAGATATCGACAGTGACTTTAAGAGTAAGACAGTAAAGGCCCAGGATTTGGGGAATCTCTATGAGCAGGGGAATGTTAACCACTCCCGCCTAGATCTTGATATGTTCACAGATGAGGAGGTGGCGAGATCTAGAGCTATGATGGAATTGTTGCAGTTGGGGTCAAACATCACTGCAGCTAAAATAGTTACAAATCGAGAGGGGTTTTTTGTAAATCTTGGAGACGTGGTGAAGTTCTCTCGGGCAGAACTCGGGATATATGACATGCCGATGAGGGTAATGGAAAAGGAGGAGGGGGATATCAACTCAAGACAGGTGGTCCTCACCCTGTTAGAGGACGTTTTTGGTGTTGGGGAGACTGTGTATGCTGCAGTCCCAGGGACAGCCTGGGTTGACCCTATTGGGCCTCCTGTAGACGTTACGGAATATCGCTTAGATGAACTCCCCCATTACGTTTTTTCTAAGACTTCAGGGTTATCCCCGTACTTACTTATGTGCTTGGCTGAGGCTCCTTCGCAGTCTTCTTATGAGTACGACATTTACTTAGATACGGGAACTAGCCAGTACTCTTTAATTGAGGATGCCATTCCCTACCTAGAAACCACCACACTGTCTGCATCCTACTTGAAGTCTACAGCTCCTGTGGACGCAGGTGGTACTTTGATAATGACTTCCCCTCCTCCTATTGACTTTGCTCAAGCAGGAACCTCAGAGGACTTGTTGGATCATTTTTACCACTGGATTCTGGTGGATGACGAGTTTATGTGCTTTGAGACATTCACAGATCTCGGAGGGACCTACCAACTTAATAACGTGTATAGAGGGATGTTGGATACTGTTCCAGAGGATCACAACTCTGGAGCCACTGTTTGGTGGTTGCAGGAGATCACTTACATGGACTCCCAGAGGAGTTCTACTGAAGCTGTTCAGATAAAGATGGCTGATCGGACATTTAAAGGGACCTTAAGCCTTCCCTCCGCAACTGCCAGAGGGAAGGCTTTGACTCAAAGGTACGATAGATTCTACCCCCCTGGGTACGTTCAGGTTAATAACGTAATCGCCCCTACCTCCGTCACTGGAGACATAACTATTAACTGGCTCTTCCGTAACCGGACCATCCTCCCTTTAGTTAGCCCTACAGCTACTTCCCAGCCTCTAGAGACTAATCAAGTTTGCGTGGTTGAGTTGTACAAGGGTGGGCTTCTATGGCATACCTCCGTAGACCAAGTTGGAACGGGGTACACTTATACGGAGGCAGATGAGTTGATAGAACACGGCTCCCAAGGTACTAACTTCAGACTAGATATCTACTGTGAGGACTCCATTAGTGGGCTAAAATCTTCTCAGACTTACTCTCATTCGTTTACTAGAGTTCCTACTCCATGAGTTCTAGAATATTCGCAATGATAGCTGGAGGAGTCTCCCTGCTGACCCTGATAGGGATGCTGACTGCAGTCAACAGTTATTATGCTAAAGCAGAAGAATTGGAGCAGTTGAAAGGGTACACTACTAGGAGTTTCGCAGAGCTGGAGTTAGATCGGGTAAGGGGCAGAATGAATGAGATATCTAATATACCCAATGACATTAGAAAGGACTGGCAAATTAGGGAGCTTTCTCGGCTCTCTACCTTAGAGGGGAATATTCTCAGGAGGTTGGAATATGACTACCGTATTCTTAACGACTCCTCCTTTAAAGTACAATAACCAACAACAAATAACTTTGGAAGGGTAGTATGCCAGTCGAACAAGAAGCCATTAATGAGGTCTACACTAAGATAGAGGACCTTCGTAAAGAAGTGGAGGTAAAAATCAGCTCAAATAGAGCTCACAGTGAGAAAGTCAGTGAGACCACTACAAAGGAACTGTCTGACCTTTTAGCAGAGCTGCATCAGGACTTGAGGGATGTCAGGCAGGGGGTGATAAATGGGTCTATTATAGTTTGTTTGGCGGTAGCCGGGGCCATGTCAGGATACGCCCTGTATGACGCCA
>Ga0190303_1000015_pt1 | contig 75409 bp, 73 predicted proteins | sample 48700701_MG_FD_161672 | JGI IMG/M metagenome (GOLD analysis project Ga0190303, IMG submission 161672) | Hydrothermal vent sediment bacterial communities from Southern Trench, Guaymas Basin, Mexico - 4870-07-0-1_MG | ecosystem: Environmental > Aquatic > Marine > Hydrothermal vents > Sediment ... | reverse complement strand
TCAGTTTCAGTAAAAACATCATCAAAAGATGAGTTATAAAGAAGAATATTTAATGTTTTTGGAAGAATATGGTATTGATTATAACGAAAAATATCTTTGGAGTGTTGTCCTTTCAGGACGTCAAAATAATCTATAATCTAACCCGAGGCGTTGCCATCGGGCTAAATTAAATTGGACTTTCAGTCCGGATTATAATGATTCTCCACAACTTTTTAAAGTGATCCCAAATTAGCAAATATAATTTATTAGATAAAATACGTCAACAAATTATTCAATAGCATTAAATAATAAAGTAAATTTATATCTTTAACTACTTTCTTATAAAAAATAAATTTTCTAATGTGTCTGAAAAAAATATTCTATTTCTTTATATTTATACTACCTATTGTTTCGTGCAATACATCAAATCATAAAAATCAGAATCTTGGAAAAACTGTTTTCCGGTATAACGAATCAAAAGGAATATCAACTTTAGACCCTGCATTTGCAAAGACTCAAACTTTAATATGGCCTACCCACCAATTATTTAATTCATTAGTTCAGATGGATAACGAATTAAATATAATTCCAAGTATTGCTAAAGCGTGGAAAATTTCGGATAATGGGAAAGTATATTTATTTTACTTACGAAATGATGTTTATTTTCATGACGATAAAGTATTTAAAAATTGTGTTGGCAGAAAAGTTACTGCAAAAGATGTTGTATATAGTTTAAAGCGCATATATAACCCCAAAACAGCATCGCCCGGAGCATGGATTTTTAATATTCTAGATAAAAATAAAAACATAAAAGCTATTAACGACACCATTGTAAAAATCAATCTATCGCATTCATTTCCAGCCTTTTTAGGCTTACTAAGCATGCAATATTGTTCAATAATTCCTTTTGAAGCAGTACAATACTACGGTAAAGATTTTCGAGCACATCCGGTTGGAACAGGTCCATTTAAAATTAAATTCTGGAAAGAAGGAGAGAAATTAATTTTTAAAAAAAACAATAACTATTTCGAAAAAGATTCTCTTGGGCAAAGCTTACCATATCTCGACGCTATATCAATTACTTTTATTAGCGATAAACAAACTGAATTTTTAGAATTTCTAAAAGGAAATCTAGATTTTATTTCCGGAGTTAACCCTGTAAATAAAGACGAGTTATTAACTCGATCGGGGAAATTAAAATCTGAATACACTGAAAAACTTAATATGCTAACTCAACCATACTTAAATACCGAGTATTTAGGCTTTTTAATTGATAACGATAATTGCAAAGATAAAAACAATATGGTGTGCAATATTAATATAAGGAAAGCTATAAATTATGGCTTCGATAGAAAAAAAATGATTAAATATTTGCGCAATAATATTGGGACACCAGCAATAAATGGATTTATTCCACAAGGAATGCCATCTTTCGATTCATCTTATGTGGGATTTTCGTACAATCCACAAAAAACCAAGCAATTATTATCGGATGCAGGTTACCCGAATGGAGAAGGTTTATCTCCAATAACTCTTACTACAACAAACGATTATTTAGATTTATGTGAATATATCCAACGTAAACTTTCTGAATTTGGCATAAAGATAAATATTGAAGTTAGTACAGGAGCCACATTTAGAGATATGGTTGCAAATTCTAAACTATCGTTCTTCAGAGGCTCTTGGATAGCTGATTATCCTGACGCTGAAAATTATCTTGCTCTTTTTTACAGTAAAAATTTTAGTCCCGGAGGACCAAACTACACTCATTTTAAAAATAGCACTTACGACAATTTATACGAAACTGCAATGCATACTATTAGCGATAGCGCAAGATATAAATTGTACAATAAAATGGATAAATTCATTATCGATAATGCAGTTATTGTCCCTTTATATTACGACCAAGTAGTAAGATTTACTAATAAAAAAATTACAGGCTTAGCACCGAATACTATGAACTTGTTAACATTAAAAAATGTAAAAAAAATACAATGATATTAATAGCCGATAGTGGATCGTCGAAAACAGATTGGCGAGTAATTAAGAACAAAAAAATAATTGATTCATTTAAAACAATTGGATTAAATCCATATTTTGTTACAAAAGATTTGGTAAACAAAATTAAAAATGAAATTGCAGAGAGAATAAACCCTAAAGAAATCGACATTATAAATTTCTATGGCGCAGGATGTTCCGGAGAAAAAAACAAAATTTTCATCTCAAAAATATTAAATAGTATTTTTCTGAATGCTAAAATTATTGTCGAAACCGATTTATTAGCTGTAGCTAGGGCTTTATATTTTAAAGAAAAAGGAATTGTACTAATATTAGGCACCGGAGCAAATACCTGCTTAGTCGATAAAGGAAAAATAATTAGCAATATCCCCTCGCTTGGATATTTATTTGGCGATGAAGGAGGTGGCGATTATCTGGGGAAACTTCTAATTCACGATTATTTGAAAGGAATAATGCCTAAAGATATATCTAAAAAACTTGAAGACGAATACAATATCGACAGATATAAAATATTACATAATGTATATAGTAATCCATCTCCAAATAAATACTTAGCATCATTCGTAATATTTATTACTAATAACATTTCTCGTAAATATATTTCTTCTATAGTTAAATTAAGTTTTAATAAATTATTTAATAATTATATTTGTAAGTACGAAAATTGGGAGAAATACAAAATTAGGACCGTTGGCACTGTAGCATATTTATTTAGAGATATATTAAATGAAGTAGCAAAAAATAACAATACACAAATCGATTGTTATATAAAAGAACCTGCCGACAAATTAGCAGAATATCATATTTCTTTAGAAGAATAATTTTCTAAGCTTATATTTTTTATTTTGAAAATTATTATTTTAGCATTAAATTTATAGTAAAATATTGATAAAATGAGAACATGTATAATAATAGACGACGAGAGAAAATCAAGAGAGACTTTAAGAAAAATTATAGAACGTTATTTTAGTTCAAAATTAAAAGTTCTTTTTCTTGCCGATTCTGTTAAGGAAGGCGTTTTTGCAATAAACAAATATCATCCCGAGATTGTTTTTTTAGATATAGAAATGCCTGAAGAAAACGGTTTTAAGCTTTTTGAATATTTCGATATATATAATTTTGAAGTAATTTTTACTACGGCATATAAACAATATGCCATTAATGCATTCAAATTCTCTGCTTTAGACTATTTACTTAAACCAATAAATTTTATCGATTTGCGCGAAGTTTTACAACGATTAGAAAACAAAAAAAATAGCACAACACATCAGTCGCAGATTGATACCTTTATGAATAATTTGAATACCGATTCCGGTGATTTTAACAAAATTGCTCTTCCAACACTAGATGGATTTCAACTTGAAAAGGTTAACAATATAGTATATTGCCAAGCCGACGAAAATTATACTAAAATTTTTACAAATCGTAATGAAGTTATCTTAGTTGCTAAAACCTTAAAAAATATAGACGAAATTTTATCAAACGAAATTTTCTTTCGTATTCACAAATCATATATTGTAAATATGAATTACATAAAATCGTATAGTAAATCAGACGGATTTAAAGTAATGCTAGAAAACAAAGTAGAACTTGATGTTGCTACTCGTAGGAATGAAGATTTTATTAAAGCATTAACAAAAAGATAGAAAATTTACAAATACCACAAACTGCAAAATAGGTTAAGAAGATGATGTTCAAAAAATCAAAATTATTATACCGAGCTGAGCCGAGGTATCTGTATAGTAGAATTACAAATTATTTATCAACAAATTAACTCCGTTGAGGGCTTCGCCGTTCATCCACAAGGTTGGAATGAACTGTGTTACAAACACGCGCTCGTTACTTTAAAAATAGAAACACAAATGCTTCTGCTGAACAACGAAGTCCTCACCAAAGATAATATTTCAATGCAAACTAAGAGTGTTTAGAGCAACTCTAAGATGAGTGAAAGATGTTAGATTTTTCTTTTATCGAGTAGCCAAATATATATGCTTAAAAATTTTTACTCCACTAGAAAATGAAAGTAATCCATATAAATAGCTTAAAACTTTACTTTTTAAACACAATATTTGTGCTTACAATAAAGAAACTTTCTATAAATTTAAGTTTTTATCGAATTCTTTTGCTATAAAAATAGACATTTTAAGAAAATCGTAACCATCGTTTCTATTTGTTAACAACAACACTGTTGTATGTGTGTCGGGCAAATGTAATACCAAATTTGAATATCCATTTCCCGATCCTCCATGCCAATAATAACGAACATTATTTTTTTTCATTATTACCCAAGCATATCCATAATACGACATTTTATTTGAATTGCTTAATTGTTCCACCGAAAATATTTTCTTCAAACTCTCACAACTTAATAATTTATTAGTATATAATGCCTTATCGAATTTAGCATAATCTTCAGCATTAGTATAAACTCCTTGCTTACCATATACTTTATTTAATACTTCGCGTGAAGAATATTTATCATTCTCTTTAAAATGTCCGATAGCAACATTACTTATATTACCAATATCTTCTGTAAGGGAAGTATTCTTCATCGATAATTTTTTGAATATATATTTATTTAAAAAGTCTTTATATGACATACCCGATTTTTCTTCTATAATTTTTATCAGTACAGCATAATCGGAATTAGAATATACTAAATTCGAACCCGGCACAAATTCTACATCCTTTTGATGTGCTAAAAAACTAACTACATCATCAATAGAACTAATACTATCGGTATTATAACTAGCTAGTCCCGAAGTATGATTTAATAAATATCTTATTTTTACTTTTTCTCCATACTCGGGAAAATTATCAAATATATCGTTTAAATTATCATCGATATTTAACTTATGTTTTTCTACAAGTTGCATAATAGCTATTGAAGTAAAAGATTTTGACAATTCTCCAATATTAAATAGCTTATTAACACCCATTTTTTCTCCGGACTGTTTATTTGCTAATCCATAGGCCTTATTAAAAATAATATCTCCATCTTTAATAACCGAAATAACAGCTCCGGGATTATCATCAGAAAAATAACTTAAATACTTATCAATCGATTTCTCTATTTTCGCATAATCTAAAGTATCCTGAGCCTTAGCTGTTATTTGTAACACAACCAAGAATATCGCAATAACTCCGATTATTTTTTTACATAATATTTTCATGCCACATTTTTTAACTCAATTACTATAAATACGTTTATATTTTATGTTCATCTGAAATAACAAAATTATCTATAATACAAAATAATACATTTTATTTATTAACAACACTTTATAAAAACATCAAACTTAAAGTGGAATGTTCTATTTTTTATATTTACTACAATACATATTTATCATATCTTGAGCATTTTCTATACCCAAATCGAGTGCTTTGTAAAAATCTTCGCACCCACCCTGATAATTATTTATATTAATTCTCGACACTCCCCTATTCATATATGCACTACCATTAACTTTTACATTATTAAGATAAATATCGTAATCGCTTAATGCCTCGTTATGTCTTTCCAGCATTCCTAAAGATATTGCTCTACCAAGATATGCATCACTATAATTTTTATCTATATCTATTGCTTTTGCAAAATCGCTCAATGATTTTTTATATTCTTGATTTTTCGATTTTGCTACTCCTCGCAAATAATATGCATCTGCATATTTCGAATTATATTTAATAGCATAATTAAAATCACTTATTGCCTTATTATTCTTCGAAAGACTTAGATTAGTTAATCCACGAACGAAATAAACTTTAGCGTCTTTATTATCGAAACTTAAAGCTTTTGTAAAATCTTTAATTGCCACTTCGTATTTCCCTAAACCGGCATTTGCATTACCCCGTTTTAAAAACGACAATTTATGTTTCGGATTTAACTCTAATGATTTATCGAAATCTTCTATTGCACCATTAAAATCACGCAGTTGCAATTTAAAATATCCTCGTTGATAATAAGCATCCTGATTATCTTTATCGAGTTTAATTATTGCAGTATAATCGTCTATAGCACCTTCATAATCATCCATATCCGATTTATACTTTACTCGACGTTTATAAGCATCTATATTAGATTTATCAAGCTCAATTGCTTTATTATAATCCTTTATCGATTCTTCAAGGTTTCCGATATTTGCCTTTGCTATACCCCTATTATGATATGCTTCGGCATATAAAGAATCGAGGCTAATAGCTTTTGAAAAATCAATAATTGCTTCATCGTATTTTTTCAATTTCATTTTTGCCGATGCTCGAAAAAAATATGTTACCGAATTGTCATTCGCTTCAGCTATTGCTTTAGATAAATCATCAACTGCTTCTGAGTATTTTTGCAATTTAATTTCAGAAACTCCAATACCCAAATATGCATCATACAACATAGAATTTAATTCTAGAGCTTCTTTAAAATCTTTTAATGCATCGGAATAATTATCTATATTATATTTCGATTCTCCTCTTCGAATATATGCTTTAGAATATTTGCTTTTTATCTTAATTGCTTTATCGAAATATTCTATCGCTTTTTCATACTTCAACGAATCGACATAAACCATTCCTTTATTAAAATAATTTTCGGCAATACGTGGACGAACAACAAAAAATGCTATCGCAACAATTACTATTAATATTATACTTATCACTAATTTTTTCATATTACTAGATTTTATTACTATTCTTTACAACTTACAAATTACCTTAAAATTATCCAATTTTTATTAATATTCCTATTATTTATTTTTACTGATCTTGTAATTCTATTTATAATTAACAACAATAAAATTTCAAATTGACTAATTTCAATTATTTACCATCTACTATAAACTGTCATATCATTTCGACTTTATGGAGAAATTTGTATAATAAATTGTACATTCTTCATTAGCGCATTAGTGCATTTTTTTAATAAACAGATGTCTCGACTTCACTACGTTTCGCTCGACATTACAATAACTTCCTAGGTCATAGAATATAATTTAATATTTACAACTATATATTTACTTAACAAAAAAAAGAAGATCAACAAGTGATCTTCTTTTTACTTTCGTGATATATTATTATGTATTATTCAAAAATATTATTAATAATATCGTCATCGGCAAAATTTGGCAAAGTAACCTTTAAACTAGGAGTACGTTCCATTTCTCTTTTAATAGTGAAAATAGCACCTTCGTTTCGTGCCCAACTTCTACGAGTAAGACCATTATTAACATCCCAATGCAACATCATTTTTAATCGTCTATCGGCATCGGCACTACCATCGAGCACCATTCCAAAACCACCATTAATAACTTCTCCCCATCCTACTCCTCCGCCATTGTGGATAGAAACCCAAGTAGCACCACGGAAAGAATCGCCAATAACATTCTGAATTGCCATATCGGCAGTAAATTTAGAACCATCGTAGATATTCGATGTTTCTCTAAATGGGGAATCTGTTCCCGATACATCGTGATGATCGCGACCAAGAACAACCGGAGCCGATAATCGACCTTCTTTTACTGCATTATTAAATGCTTCGGCAATTTTAATTCTTCCTTCGACATCGGCATATAATATTCTAGCCTGAGAACCAACAACAAGTTTATTCTTTTTTGCTTCGCTAATCCAATGAATATTATCTTGCATCTGCTGAGTAATTTCTTTTGGTGCAGTTTTAGATATTTCTTCTAGCACTTCCATAGCTATTTTGTCGGTAAGATCAAGGTCTTCGGGCTTAGAAGAAGTACATACCCAACGGAATGGACCAAATCCATAATCGAAACACATAGGACCCATAATATCCTGAACATACGATGGATACTTAAAATCTCCGTTTTCTTTCATAATATCGGCACCTGCTCTGCTCGACTCCAACAAAAATGCATTTCCATAATCAAAGAAATACATGCCTTTATCAGTAAGTTTATTTATTGCCACAACCTGACGGCGTAATGATTCCTGAACCTTTTCTTTAAATTTCTCAGGGTTTTCAGCCATCATAATATTCGATTCTTCATAACTTAATCCTGACGGATAATAACCACCTGCCCATGGATTATGAAGTGACGTTTGGTCTGACCCAAGCTCAATGTACATATCTTCTTCTACAAATTTCTCCCACAAATCGATGATATTACCTTGATATGCAAGAGAGACAGCTTCTTTATCGGCTTTTGCTCTTTTTATTCGTGCAATAAGTTCGTCGAGATTTTCGTACACCTCATCTACCCAATTTTGCGAATGACGCATTTCTACAGCTTTAGGATTAATCTCTGCAATAACGCCAATTGCACCTGCAATAACAGACGCTTTAGCCTGAGCCCCCGACATCCCGCCTAATCCTGATGTTACAAATAATTTTCCGCCAAGACTAGGGTTTTCTTTATCTATCATACGACCGGCATTAAGAACAGTAATAGTTGTTCCGTGCACAATTCCCTGAGGACCGATATACATAAACGATCCTGCTGTCATCTGACCATATTGCGAAACACCTAAGGCATTAAATTTTTCGTAATCGTCTTTACTCGAATAATTTGGTATTACCATACCATTAGTAACAATAACTCGTGGAGCATCTTTATGCGATGGAAAAACTCCTGTTGGATGACCTGAATTTAACACTAGAGTTTGTTCATCAGTCATTTCGGAAAGATATTTCATTGTAAGAAGATATTGAGCCCAATTTTGGAATACTGAACCATTACCTCCATAAGTAATTAACTCGTGAGGATGCTGAGCAACAGCATAATCGAGATTATTACTAAGCATTAGCATAATTGCTGCAGCTTGTTTCGATTTATGAGGATAATCGTTAATACTTCGTGCATAAATCTTATAATCGGGACGATATCGGTACATATAAATACGTCCATACTTTTCTAGCTCTTCGGAAAATTCTGTTGCTAATACTTTGTGATGTTTGGGATCGAAATATCTTAAAGCATTTCTCAAAGCTAATTTCTTTTCTTCTTTCGATAAGACATCTTTTCTCTTTGGAGCGTGATTAATATTTTTGTCGTATTCCTTTGCTTTTGGTAATTCATTAGGAATACCTTGCTTTATCGATTCTTTAAATTCGTTATTAATCATAATATATGATATTTTTTAAAATTAAGATTTTTCTAAAAATAAGTTATTCATAAAGCTATGGATACCTTATCTTCATTCTATTCTTACCTAAATTATGATGATGATTTGAAAAAAACATATTATTTTTATTTTTTACAAAATAACTAAATTATAAATGATAATCAAAGGGTAAAAATCGACTTCTAATATTTAATTATCCAAACTTTATGCAAAAATAGTATTTTTGCATTTGTAAATTTTACATTTTTAACAATTTTTATCTTACATGTCTAATAATTTAATATTAACTTTGAATAAAATTTTAAAAATTGCAGTTATGAAAATAAAAAAATCTTGGATAGTACTAATAGGTATTGCATTATTAATACTAGTAATGTATTCGTCGATAAAAGGAACATATAACAAAATGGTTGGTTTCGATGAATCTGTAAAATCACATTGGTCGCAAGTAGAAAATGTTTATCAGCGTAGATCCGATTTAATTCCTAACCTTGTAAATACTGTAAAAGGGTACGCTACCCACGAAAAAGAAACATTAACCGATGTTATCGAAGCACGTTCTAAAGCAACTTCTACAAGTATTAACGCCAACAATCTCTCACCAGCTGCCATGCAACAATTTCAGCAAGCTCAAAGTGGTTTAAGCTCCGCATTATCGAAATTAATGGTTGTAGTAGAAAAATATCCTGATTTAAAAGCAAATCAGAATTTCTTAGAATTACAAGCTCAACTAGAAGGAACAGAAAACAGGATAGCTGTTGAACGACGCAAATTCAACCAATCGGTACAGCTTTACAATACTTTTATAAAGCAGTTCCCTAAAAATATATATGCTAATATGTTCGATTTCGATGAAAAAGCATATTTCGAAGCCGAAGAAAAAGCTAAGGAAGTACCAAAAGTAGAATTTTAATATTTTATACATTATTTTTAAAATCAGGGAAACTATATAATGAAAACATCAGAAATTCTTACAGAAAAAGAAAAGACCCAAATTACAGAAGCAATTAAAAAAGCCGAATTAAATACTTCAGGAGAAATACGTGTTCATATTGAATTGAAATGCAAGAATGATGTACTAGACAGAGCTACTTACATTTTCGAGAAATTATCGATGCACAAAACGAATTTACGAAATGGCGTTTTGTTTTATCTTGCTATAAACGATAAAAAATTTGCAATTCTAGGCGATGCAGGAATAAATGCTGTAACACATGAAAAATTTTGGGACGAAATAAAAGACAAAGTATTAAGCCATTTGAAAAAATCAGAATTTGCCGAAGGTTTATCTATTGGAATTAAAATGGCAGGAGATGCTCTGAAAGAACATTTCCCATATCAAAAAGATGATATTAATGAATTATCTGACGATATTTCGTTTGGGGATAAATAAATATTATTAAATCATAGATATAAACAAGAGAATAATATATAAACAGATGAAAAAGTTTCGAAAAAATTACAATAGTAGAAAGAATATTTCTCAAATTTTAATTTTACTATTTCTTTTCTTTGTGAGTTTTCAGAGTTTCGGAGATGAACTTCCCGACCCTTTAACACCACCGAGAATTGTTAATTCGTATGTAAAATTCCTGAGTAAAACAGAAGAACAACAACTCGAACAAAAATTGCGAAGATTTAATGCTCAAGAATCAACACAAATTTCGATTGCAATAATCGACGATTTACAAGGATACGATAAGTCAGATTATGCTTATCGATTAGCAGAAAAATGGGGAATTGGACAAGAAGGAAAAGATAATGGGGTATTAATTTTAGTAAAAACTAAAACATCCGACTCAAAAGGGGAAGTTTTTATTGCTACAGGATATGGATTAGAATCGGTAATTCCTGATGCAATTGCTAAAAGAATTGTTGAAAAGGAGATTCTTCCAAATTTCAGAAAAGGATTATATTATAATGGGCTTACTCAAGCTACCAATACACTTATTAATCTCTCGACAGGTAAATTTACTGCCGATGAATATATTAAGGCAACAGGAAGTTCTAAAGCTCCATTTCCAATAAGCATTCTTTTTATTTTTATAATAATATTTAGTGTTTTTGGTAGAGTAAACGGTGCAAGAAGACACTCCGTAGGACATAACATACCTTTTTGGGTAGCATTAACAATGATGGGTTCTTCAAGAGGATTTGGAGGAGGTGGATTTAACAATTTCTCATCAGGTTCCGGAAGTTTCGGTGGAGGCAGCAGTTTTGGCGGCTTCGGTGGCGGAAGTTTTGGCGGCGGAGGTGCCGGTGGCAGTTGGTAAAATTTTAACTCGCATTATTCATACAAAAGTGCTTGTTAATTTATTGAAAACTTTTTTACCATCGCAGACACACTAATCTGGACACTACCTAATCCGATTTAGAAACACCCAAATTTTGGAGTCTTAAAAACTCCAAATTTGCTAGTATTTCTTAATAGCTAAAAATTCGTGATTTTTTCGGATTAACTTACAAAAAACAAAAAACCTTTCAATTGAAAGGTTTTTTTGTTTGCTTAAAATAGTAATTTTATTTCATCTTTCATATCAGAATCTACAAATATTCTACCACAGTATTCGCATACAATAATTTTTTTTCTAGTACGAACATCCAACTGTCGTTGAGGAGGAATTTTATTAAAACAACCACCACAAGCATCACGCTGAACAGCAACTACAGCAAGACCATTTCGTGCATTCTTTCTAAGTTTTTCGTAAGCATTAAGTAATCGTGGTTCGATTTTTTTCTTAATACTATCAGATTTTTTTAATAAAGTATCTTCATCTTTTTGTGTTCCTGAAATAATTTTATCTAACTCTTGTTTTTTTGCATATAAGTCAATTTTTCTATCATCCAAGATAGTTTTCGCTTCATCAATACTGCTAGTTTTTACAGTAATTTTTTCAGAATATTCTTTCATTCTTTTTTGACTTAACTCAATCTCTAATGTTTGAAATTCTATTTCCTTTGAAAGAGAATCGTACTCTCTGTTATTTCTTACATTATCTTGTTGCTTTTTATATTTAGCAATTAATACTTCAGATTCTTTGATTTTGTTTTTTCTATTTAAGATAGATGCTTCCAGTTCTTTAATATCATCATCATATTTATTAACTCTGGTTTCTAATCCGGCTATTTCATCTTCCAAATCTTCCACTTCTAATGGGAGTTCACCTCTTAGCACTACTATCTTATCAATTTTAGAATCAACAATTTGTAATTCATATAATGCTTTTAATTTCTCTTCAACAGACAAATCAGAATTCCCTGTCTTTTTCTTTACATTAGCCATATTTATAAATAATTTATCGGATTTGAATTTATTTCAGTTAAACGAACTGCAAATTTAGGGAATTTTTTTATAAGTAAATCAAAAATTAAATCTTTTGTAACTTGTTCGCTTTCAAAATGCCCAATATCGGCAATTACAATTTTATTCTCGGCATCGAAAAACTGATGATATTTAAAATCAGCAGAAATAAAGATATCAGCATTTTCGGCAATAGCTTTGCTTAATAAAAAACTGCCGGAACCACCACACACTGCAACTTTCTTTATTGGTTTATTTAATAATTTTGTGTATCGAATACCTTTAGCCGAAAACGTTTTTTTTATTTTATTTAAGAATTCAAGCTCATCAATAGAAGTTTCAAGCTCGCCAATCATTCCTATTCCAATTTGTTGATTTTTATTTTTTATTTGATATATATCGTAAGCAACTTCTTCGTATGGATGTGCATTTATTAATGTACTAATAACATTATTTATTAAATGTTCGAGAACAATAATTTCTACTCTTGTTTCTTTTTCTGTATGTAATTTTCCTTTTTCTCCAACAAATGGATTTGTATTCTCTCTAGCTTTAAAAGTTCCTTCACCAAGTAAGTTATAACTACAATTACTATAATTCCCAATATTTCCTGCTCCAGTTTTAAAAATAGCATTTCGCGTACTTTGAGCAAAATCAACAGGCACGAAATACACTAATTTATATAGCTTATCGGAGATAGGTGAAAGAATTTTAACATTCTCTAAATTTAACCATTCACAAATTTTAGCATTTACTCCACCTAGAATATTATCGAGATTTGTATGACTTGAATATATTGCAATATTATTTTTTATTGCTTTAATAATTATTCTCTCGATATAATTTTCTCCGTTAATCTTTTTTAATCCTGAAAAAATTATTGGGTGATGAGAAATTATTAAATCAATATTTTTTTCTATTGCTTCATTAAGAATTTCTTCAGTAACATCAACAGTAACTAGAACAGAATTAATCTCAGTATTTTTATTACCAACAATTAATCCTGCATTATCATACGATTCTTGATAATTTAATGGAGCAACTGTTTCAAGATAATTAGTTATATCTTTAATTTTCATGAATATATTTTTTTGATTTGCATCAATAATAAATTAATATTATATATACAAAACTATTGAAATGTAAATCTCTGGAGCTAAGCTAATAATACAAGTATAAGAAAGTATAAGAAAATATAATAAATTAATAGAAACAGGTAATTAAAATTCTTCTCTGATTTCAATTAGGACAGATTTTATCTCATTTAGAGATTTTATAATCTTAAAATTATTAATTGTACCCTCTTTATTTTCTTTTATTTTCTTTTTAGCTCCTTTTAAGGTTAATCCAAGTTCTTTAACCAAATAATATATTATATTAAAATTTTCGATATCTTCTTTTACAAAAAAACGATTTCCTTTTTTATTTTTTTTAGGTTTAATAATATCAAATTCCTTTTCCCAATAACGAATAAGTGAAGTGTTAACATTAAATAAATCTGCAACTTCACCAATACTATAATACAATTTTTCGACTTTTTTTTCTATATAAGGCATCTGTTATATTATTATTATTTTAACTCTCGAATTTATGAAATTTATATTTAACAATCAAACCAATTAATTACCATAACAATATAAGTATCCATTTCTTGATGCAACAAAAATTTTACCATCATTTACTATTGGCGTAGATTCGTATGAACCGGGCTTTTTGTCGATAAGAGTAAAATTATTTTTTTTATCGTATTGAAATAAATAAATTCCCCAGTAACCGGCAACAATAAGTTTATTATTTACAAATATTGGGGTAGAGATAGAAGGACCTACTTTTATTTTAAATACCAATTCGGGTACAGGGTAATATGTAGTACTATCTGGTCCTAGAGCAAAAGCTCCATCTTTTTGTACTTGATGCTTTACAACATACAAATATCCATCTATTGCTGTAAAAGCGGCAAGCTTATCGTCATTAGTATCAATATAATTATCATTAATTGCAATAGAGCCAATTATGCCACCTTCCCATCCAGCAAAATTCGTATTTTCAACAGGGAAAAACCATTCAACAGCTTCTTTATTTTTATATGCAGGGTTTAGTTTAAAAGCTCCACCTTTACCTTTAATATATTGCTTCTCAACAGAAATCATTAAACAACTATCAGACGTAACAACAGCTGAGCCATCTATATCGGAACCAATATAAAAATCCCAATCGAGTTTTTTTGTTTTTAAATTATATCCAAAAACGTGTCCCGAACCTGAAGCAACGTAAATATGATTATTTAATAATGAAGGAGATGATTCCGTTACAATATTATTTTTATGTTTACGAACATCATCAAGTGTATATAGTTTCAATTCTTGGAATATTTCTGGTTGTAGCATATTATCTATAAGCGATGCTTTTCTATAATCAGGATTAAAAACTGTAAATAATGAATTTTCTAAACCAATGTATGCTGTATCTTTTAATATTAAAGCAGATGCATCTACGTCTCTACTATAACTATGAGTCAATTTTACATCGAGTCGCCAAAGTTCTTTTCCGGTATTATACGAGATAGCTCTATAACTAGGAATATGCTTTGCATCTAAAAAATGATTTGTTCCGAGCCTGCTTCCTTGTAAAATTACCAGGTCTGTTTTGTTTTTATCGGTATTATCTATCCATAATGTGCCAGTACCTTTAATTACATCATCGAATTTATATTGCCATACCAATTTGCCATTAGAAGCATTTATCTTTTTTAAATTATGGTCATAAGCTCCTTGTATAAGAAAGAACTCATTATTTTCTTTAACAATCAATGCTTGTCCTGTCCATCCGGCTCCTGCCCATATTTTTGCACCTTTTTTTCTTGAGATAACAGTTTCTCCCTTTCCTAGGTATAGTTTCCATTTAATGTTTAACTTTTCGGGAGCCTTATTGCCATAATAATTTCGTTGCCAATTACCTAAAAAAGTAGGAATAATTGGTTTAATCACATTTTTAGATATATTAATTGTGTCTGACTTGTTTTCTGTTTTAGAATGATTCTCTGCTATATTATTGCTATAAAAAAATAAAGGAAGAATTAATACTCTAAAAAAAAATAAAAAGTAATTCATAAAAATATTATTTACTAATCGAATGATTGTCCGCTATTTGATGAAATAAAAATCATTTTTTCATATTCTGAAGCTGTAAGGTCTTCGAAATAATAATGAACCGGATTTACTTTTTCCCCATTTTTGTGAACTTCGTAATGTAAATGTGGAGCGGTAGATGTTCCTGTAGTTCCAACGTATCCAATTACATCTCCTCTTTTTACTTTTTGACCTTTCTTTACTGCAAACTTACTTAAATGAGCATATAAAGTTTCATATCCAAATCCGTGATTTATAACAATTTTTTTACCATATCCTCTTAATGATGATTCAACAATATTAATAACTCCATCTCCTGTTGCATATATTTCTGTTCCTGTAGATGCAGTAAAATCCATTCCATAATGGAATTTTCTAATCTTATAAATTGGATGTATTCTCCACCCCCATCCTGATGCTGTTCTTCTTAAATCTTCATTAGATATAGGCATTATTGCCGGAATAGAAGATATCATTTCTTTCTTATTTCTTATCATTTCTAATACATCTTCGTAAGATTTTGACTGAATATATAATTCTTTTGTTATTTTATCGAGTCGTTTTGCTGTATTTATTACTATTTGCGAATTATTATAGCCTTCTAAATCTTTATATCTATTTATTCCTCCAATACCTGCAGAACGAACAGACTCAGGAATTGGTTCTGCTTCAAAAATAACACGATATATATTATCGTCTCTATCTTTCAGATCGATTAAAGTTTTCTCTATTAAATCAAATTTAGTATTTAATAATTGATATTGTGCAACAAGTTGTTTTTTCTCTCTTTTTAAACCTTTTTCTTTTGGAGTATCGAAAAAAGCAGAAAAGAAAATATTAATTCCAATAGCAATAAGTAAAAAAGCAACACTATATGTAGATAGTCTAAAGATTTTCTGTTTACGATTAAAGGTAATTTTATCGTAATTTAAGGTATCCTTATTAAACTTATATTTAACTTTTGCCATACTAATCTTTTTATGGCATCAAATATAATTAATAAATTAGAATTAATCCATAGGATTTCTATTTTTTGACATTGTAGCAATCATAGAATCGAATTCTTTTGCACTAATATCGTTAAAATAGTAATTTATTGGATTAATTGGCACATTATTTTTTCTAATTTCGTAGTGCAAATGGGGTCCTGTAGATCTTCCTGAATTTCCCAATTCTCCAATTATTTGTCCTCTTTTTACTTTGTCGCCAACCTTAACTTTAATCTTTCTCAAGTGTGCGTATATTGTAATATATCCAAAGCCATGGTTAACAACAATTTTTTTACCATATCCGTGAAAAGTATAACGAGCTTCAATAACTGTTCCATTCCCGGTAGCATAAATATTGCTGCCATATGTTCCTGCAAAGTCTAGTCCATTATGTTTTCTTCTTTGTCCGGAAAATGGGTCTTTTCTATATCCAAAATAATCGCTAATACGTGCTAAATCATCAATCGAAACAGGTTGAATAGCAGGAATGCACTCTAGCATTTCTTCCTTTTTCTTCGACATATTAATTACCTCATCGAACGATTTAGACTGAATGTATAATTTTCTGGTTATTTTGTCTAACTTCTTAGCTGTTTCAATCATAACATCAGAATTATTATAACCTTCTAAATCGCCAAAACGATTTACACCACCAAAACCGGCATTTCTAACATTAGTAGCTATAGGATCTAATTCAAACACAGAACGATATACATAGTCGTCTCTACGTTGCATATCTTTAAGTGCTTTTCCTACATTTTTAATTTTATCTTGCAAAAATATATATTTCGATGCAAATATTTCATTCTCTCTTTTAAGTTTTTTTTCCTTTGGAGTAACGTAAAAAGATGTATAACTAAAATTAACTGCAATTGTTAAAATAAATATTAAAACAAAAAATAAGGAAAACTTTTTTATTTTTCGTTTTCTATTTAAATTATCAACTTTAAACGTTAGAGTATTTTGATCAAATTTATATTTGATTTTTGACATAATAATATTACTTCTTTTGCATTTTTAATTAAAAAAAACCAAGTGTTAGCGACAAATCTAATTTAAAAAATTTAATTTTACAACTTTCTAAAATAAAATAATTAACATTATTGTTTTAAGTAACAATAAATAACTGTTTTAAAAATAAGTTTTTATGAATTCTAATGAAATCAGAAAAGCATTTTTAAGTTTTTTTAATGCTAAAAAACATAAGCTTGTACATTCAGCTCCAATGGTAGTTAAAAATGATTCTACACTTATGTTTACTAATGCCGGAATGAATCAATTTAAAGATATTTTTCTTGATAACAAAAAGGCGACTTATAAAAGAATTACTAATTCGCAAAAGTGTTTACGAGTTTCTGGTAAACATAACGATTTAGAAGAAGTTGGTCATGATACTTATCATCATACAATGTTTGAGATGCTTGGTAATTGGTCTTTTGGCGATTATTTTAAAGAAGAAGCGATTGCTTGGGCTTTCGAGTTTCTAGTTGAAGAATTAAATATCGATAAAGGCAGGTTATATGCTACTGTTTTTGAAGGTGAAAAAAACGACAATCTCAATTTAGATATAGATGCAAAAAAATGCTGGGAAAAATATCTTCCCACAGAAAGAATATTAAATGGTTCGAAAAAAGACAACTTTTGGGAAATGGGTGAAACCGGACCTTGCGGACCATGTTCTGAGATTCATATTGATTTGAGAGATGAAAACGAGAGAAAAGAAATTAGCGGCAGCGAACTAGTAAATAAAGATCATCCTTTAGTTATTGAGATTTGGAATCTTGTTTTTATTCAATATAATAGAAAAGCAAATGGTGAGCTAGAACAACTTCCGAATAAACATGTTGATACAGGAATGGGTTTCGAACGTTTATGTATGATAGTTCAGAATAAGAAGTCGAATTACGACACTGATGTATTTCAACCAATAATACAAGAACTAGCCAAAATATCGGGCATAACATATGGAAGTAATACTGAGTCGGATATTGCAATGAGAGTTATCTCAGACCATTTGCGTGCCATTTCATTTTCTATTTGCGATGGACAATTACCATCGAACAACAAAGCAGGATATGTTATAAGACGAATTTTAAGACGAGCAGTACGTTATGGATACACTTTTTTAAATATAACAGAACCTACAATATACAAACTAGTAGGCACTTTGGTAACTAGTATGGGAGAAGCATTTCCTGAACTAAAATCGCAACAAGTTTTAATAGAGAAAGTTATAGCGGAAGAAGAACAATCGTTTCTTCGAACACTTGCAACCGGTATTAAATTATTAGATCAGATAATAGAAAAAACATTAAAAAATAATTTTATTGTAATTGACGGAAAAACAGCCTTTGAATTATATGATACATATGGTTTCCCGTTAGATTTAACAGAATTAATTCTTAACGAACATAAATTGGTTGTAAATCGCAAAGAATTTAATCAAGAAATGGAAGCTCAAAAAAACAGATCAAGATCTGACGCTTCTGTTAAAACGGACGATTGGATAGAACTTGCAGCAGATGATGTTGAAGAATTTGTTGGATACGACTATCTTGAAACCGATATAAAAATAACTCGCTACAGAAAAATAAGTACTAAAGAGAAAGAATTATATCATTTGGTTTTTAATTACACTCCTTTTTATGCTGAATCGGGTGGACAAGTTGGCGATACTGGTTATATTATTGCTAATGGGAAAAAGATTTCTATTTTAGATACTAAAAAGGAGAATAACTTAATAGTTCATATAACAAAAGATTTGCCTGAAGATCCGAAAGTTAAGTTTAAAGCTGTAGTTGATATAGAAAAAAGAAAAGCAACTACAAGAAATCATACTGCAACACATTTATTACATAATGCTTTGCGAGAAATTTTAGGTGATCATGTTGAACAAAAAGGTTCATTAGTTAATCCTGATTATTTAAGATTTGACTTCTCTCATTTTCAGAAACTCACTGAAGAAGAACTCGGAAAAGTTGAATCATTAGTGAATAAAAAAATCAGAGACAATATCTCTCTCGAAGAGAAAAGAGAAATCCCAATAAAGGAAGCCGAGAAACTTGGAGCAATAGCATTGTTCGGAGAAAAATACGGAGATGTTGTAAGGCTTATAAAATTTAACGATTCTATTGAACTTTGTGGTGGAACTCATGTAAATGCGACAGGCGAAATAGGATTTTTTAAAATTATTTCGGAAGGGGCCATTGCTGCCGGAATACGAAGAATAGAAGCAATAAGTTCGAATGTGTCGGAGAAATATATTATTAATAAGATATCGACATTACATAAGATATCCTTATTGTTTAATAATCCTGCTAATATTATTCAAAGTATTGAAAATCTTCAAAACGAAAATAATGTTCTTAATAAACAAATTGAAAATTTATTAAAAGAAAAAACTAAGGCTATTAAACTCGAACTTATCAATTCTGCTGAAGAAATTAATAATATAAAATTTATTGGTGCAATAGTAGATATTGATTCGTCGAAACAAATTAAGGATTTGGCTTTTCAACTAAGAAATGAATACGACAACTTGTTTCTTGTTATTGGGGCAACAATAAATGGGAAAGCAAATCTATCAGTTACTATTAGTGAGAAATTAGCTATTGAGAATAACTTAAATGCAGGGAAAATAATCAGAGAAATTGCTAAAGAAATACAAGGTGGCGGTGGAGGACAAGCATTCTATGCTACTGCGGGTGGCAAGAAACCCGAAGGCCTTTCTGCTGCAATAGAAAAAGCGAAGAAAATTTTATTATAGAAAACATAAAATAAAACAAAAGGGCTATCGATATTGACAGCCCTTTGTTTTTGTTATGTAAATTATTATTTACATAAGTTTTTTAATTGCATCTGCCAAACGTTTCACTCCTTCGGTAGCAAGTTCTTTTGTTACATAAGAGAAATTAATTCTCATTGTATTTTTGCCACTTCCATCGCAGTGGAATACAGTACCTAAAACAAAAGCTACATTTTTCTCAATAGCAATTTTAAATAAATCTTCGGCATCCATATTTTCAGGTAATGTAAGAAATAAGAATAATCCTCCTTCGGGTTCTGTCCACTTAACACCTTTAGGCATAAATTCTTTAAATCCTTTTAGCATATTATCGCGTTTTTCTCTATATAGAGAAATTATTTTCTGTAAATTTTCGTCGAAATAACCTTTTTCGATATATTTAGCAGCAACCATTTGATTAAAAGTAGGTGTACATAAATCAACCGATTGTTTAGCTATAACCATTTTATCAACAATCTCTTCATTCCCAATAATCCAGCCAATTCTATAACCCGGAACGAATATCTTCGAGAAAGTGCCAAGTAATATAACATGTCCATCGTTATCGAGCTCGTGCATTGTACGTTGAGCTTTACCTTCGAAACGGATTTCGCGATAAGGACTGTCTTCAACAATTAATACATCGTATTTATGTGCAATTTTTATTATTTCTAATCGACGTGATTCAGGCATTGTAATCCCTGCAGGATTTTGAAAATCGGGAATAATATAGATAAATTTTGGTTTTTCGCCATTAGCTTTTAATTCGGCTAATTTTTCTTCTAAAATATCGGCACGCATTCCGCTTTCGTCGAACTTAATACCAACCATATCGGCACCATAAGTAGTAAAAGCACCTAAACCTCCAAGATATGATGGTAATCCACAAATAACTTTATCGCCGGGATTTACAAATACTTTCCCAACAAGATCTAAACCTTGTTGCGATGAAGTAGTAATAACCAAATTATCGATTTCGATGTTCAAACCTTGCTTTTTATATCTGTCTAATAAAATATTTCTAAGCTCGGGAACACCCTCAGTTGCTGAATATTGAAGAGCAGCAGCACCTTTCTCGTCAAGCACTTCTGTTCCTATTTTTTTTAATTGCTCAATGGCAAAAGATTCCGGAGCAGGCAAACCTCCTGCAAAAGAAATAATATCGGGTTTTTGTGTTAGTTTTAATAATTCTCTAATAGCTGAACGCTTCATATTATTAGCAGTATCAGAGAAAATTTGTTTTAAATCAGTTATCATTTATTTATCCTCCTAAAATTTATATTTTGTAAATTAATTATGTTGCGAATTTGCAAATAGTTAATAATATTTACAAATATTATTAAATGTTTTATAATATTCTTTAACTAAATAGCGAAATTCACTTAAATATTTTAACTAAATATGCAATTTTAATAAGTATTTGTCATAGATGAGGGAACCAAAATAATATAATCGGCCTTTTTCTGAGTTTCTTCATCAATACTTTCAATATTGTCTTGAGTAATTGTTGTAATTGTCTTTATATTAAGTTCCGGATTTAATTTTTTTAAGTGCCAAATAATACCTTCGTAATTATCGGAATGATAACTTCCGTTATAATGAATAAATATTTTATTCTTTTCAATATTCTTATTTATAAAATAAGCCATTGTGGCATCTTTTGATGCTTGCGATTTTGCAATATTCATATTCTGTCTACCTTTCATTGCAGGCATGTGCGACATTTTCATCATATTTTTATAACAAGCAACATTCGAATCGAAATTTATTGGTAGTGGAGCTATATATTTTTTTGCTTCAACACTTAAATTATCTAATTCTTCTAATCCTTTTTTTGCAACAATAGAAGCATAGCGTCGCGGAATATTTGTTGCTATGAAAGGGGAATTAGTTTCTTTAGCTAAATTTACTAATGGTTTATAATCGGTTGAATAATTTGGCCAAATACGCGCTTCGCTTTCAAATTTCTTTTCAGAAATTAATCCATTAAGATATTCGTCTAATATAAGTTGATTATCGGCTTCAAACATCTCTGCTCCAAAAATCAATTCTTTATTTTTCTTATTTATTAAATCGTTTGCTATTTCGAATTCGAACCAATGAGCAATAGTATTGTTATGAAGCTCGCCAAAAAATATAACATCTGCATTAGATAAATCATCTAACATTAGCTTATAATTAATTTTTTCGCCCGAATTATTATATAAAATATATGCCGGTTTATCCGATTTAAAAGCAAACGACAACATTACAACGGAAATTAATAACAGTTTTTTCATTTTTAAAATTTTTTATGTTTTGCAGGCACATTGCCAATTAATATTTTTATATTTTACCAAAATTACACAAAATATATTTCAAAACATACAACAATTTATTTTCGAAATAAATTACTTCAATCTTAGCATACAAGTAGCTAAATATATAAACTATTAACTACTTCAAAAAAAACATTTATCCGGTCGAAAAAACAAGCAATCGCAACTGTCTAGGTAACTTGTGAAATCCGTTGGCGCGGATTTCAACTTTTTACTAATGCTTAATCATATTTTTATTAAACTCGATGATAATAATCAACTGTACCATCTGTAATACTAGCGATAAGCTTCAATGAGTCCTTTGAAAATAATTCATATGAGTAACTTAAAAAAGTACTGTCAAAATCGATATATTTACTTTGGTATCCTGGTTCAGGTTCATTTATTGTAAAATTACTTTCTATTATTAAAGTATCGTTTACATATTTTTTGAAGATATAATCAGAAGTAATTATAATCGTTTCTGAATTCCCTGTATTTTCTGGAGTATACATATGATTAGCAAATCCATACCAACTTCTAACCCATTCCCATTTACCAAAAATTAAGTTTGTCTCATTTGTTTCTTTTTCACATGAGAAGCAAAATATAATAAGGACACCAAGTAAAATTCGTTTCATAACAGTTACTAATTTATAAATATTTTTTTACATATTCTTTTCGCAAAATTTGTTGCCTAACTAACATATAAATCTACTAAATTATTTACATATTGATAAGTCCTCGTTCGGCGTAGGCTGTGCCTACGTCATTTATGCTGCCTAAATATTTGTTTTTATCATAGAATACGGGGCGTTCGCAGAACACCCGCTGCTGCGATAGATGTTCCAATAGTCCAAAAAGTTTCGACCAATGAAGTCAGCCCAGTTTTCCAGTTTATTTTTACATTGTTTTTATGTTCCATATTTGTCTCCTTTCTTTGTTTTAATTTTAATAAATCTATTAAAAATCTAGTTGTAATTAATGTTAATACTAAAAGAACTAAAGGAACATAACTACCGCAGCTTAAGGCGCCTACCCCTAGGGTTACTAAGGATATTTTAAATTTCTTACTTTTCCCATATTACACTAATTATCGTTTTATATTGTTTTGTTGGGATACAATATTCATAAAAATCTGAATCTTCATCATATTTACCCAACTCACACCATGTTGACTTACATATTTCTTGAGCCTTTTCTGTGCCTGAGTATATAAAATCGTAATCTGCATTTATATATTCTAAAGCAACAGAATCGCCAGGTGGTGGTATTTTTGTACATTCCTTAATCTTGTATCTCCAACTAGAAGATTTATCCCAATTCCGAACTACTCCATTATGAATATATACCACCATTAATGGGTGAATATCTAAATTCATGCAACGAATTAATGCTGATGATATACTAGTTTTAAATCTTTCGGACAAATACTTGACTAAATCAGGTGTAAATGGTTTGCCTTTAGTTTCAGCATAAAATAATTGCTCTGGCATTAATAATTCAGATGCAAAGTCATTAGCTTCCCATTCTTGTAATCCTTTTTTTAATTGGTTCTCTGTACTTTTAAACCAATTAAGTGTATTCGAATTCTCATTATGCACTTCAATTTTATCATGCATTAAAAAATGACCAGCTTCATGGGCAATGGTAAAGCGCTTTTTTGATTCATATGGGATTTCTGAATTTACTTTAATTAAAGTTTTAGATTTACCTCGTACTATCTTTCCATCTGAATTATCAAGCTTTTCTTCAACTAAAGTCGCACCTAATCCTGAAACAAAAAGTTTCATGGATAAATCAGTTATTTCATCAAATCCAATTTCTTGCAATAACTTTTTTGCTCTTATGCTTCCTCTACAATTCTTCATCTTCCTCTAGGTTTTCAAGAATTTCGAGCAGGTTATGGTCTTTGATTATACTTTTAATTTCGTCATGAGATAATTTATCTAAATTACGATGCTGAAAAGCAATCTGATTTGTTGCAACTAAATTTCGTAGATAACTTATTGGCTTTTCAATGTTTTTATCAATTGCTTCTTGAAAATATCTAACAGCCTTTTCTAAAAGCATTTCATCTCTCTCTGAATTCATTTGCCCTTTGATTGAGAATGATGTTTTCTTATAGCTTTTATCTGCTATTTTATTAATATCATTCATATCATAACCACTCTCTTCTAAAAAAGAATCAATAGTAGAACTGTCACTATCTTTTATAGAAGAAAGTATGAATTCGTCCATTTTATTTAATAATTCTTTTTTCATCATTTGATATTTTTAATCATTTCCTTTAATGCAGGTAATCTTCTTACTAATCTCTTTTTAATATTAGTCGCTTCTTGTTCAGTTATTCCATTTTCTTTTGCAATATCTGACCTTTTCATTTCGTGAACAATATAAGGTTCAAATAAAAGCAATTCTTCATCTGAAGCACCTTGTTCCTCTAGGAATTTCAAAGACAATTCAAGTAATTCTTCATAATTTCCATTGTCTTCTGCTGATATTTTACAATCCTCAATATTTGTATTGGATAGAGCAGTTTTCTCTAATTCTTTATCAATAGTATTAAAAATATGACTATCAAGAGAACTAATAACTTGTTCTATAAAATCTGGAAACTTTGTTTTATTCCAGTTTCTGCCTCCGTCTACTCTAACGAATGATAACATTAGTTCACTTATCATATCTTCTACCATAATTCCCCTGAATCCACGGTTTAAATCGTACTTGATATCAAACTTTGTATTTATTCGAATAATCGCATGCTTTATTAATCGCAAATTAAACTCTGGAGTAAACACTTCTTGAACTGCATTTTGCAATTCCGTGTTTGTAGCCAATATCTTTTCTGTAACCTCCATCTATTTTATAATGCTAGTTTTTTTATTTTTTTTTCCATGTCATGGAAATTTTCTGTTTTTATTCAGCATAACCTAATGTAAACATTTAAATCAATTATTTATGTCGTATCAAAAAAAGAAAGACGAGGTCTGGAATAAAGGCCAAAAGGTTCGAGGAAAAGACTCCGATTTATACCGAAAAGATAAGTTTGGTAATACAATGTATAAACCATCTTATGGAAAAAATTCTGATATGGGTTGGGAGATTGACCATAGCAAACCTCAGTCAAAAGGTGGAACTGACCACCTAAATAATTTGCAGCCGATGAATACGCAGGCAAATCGTCAGAAAAGTGATAAAAATCTTTAGGATAAGCTTTCAATCCTTTAAGTTGAGAGCATAGTTTTAATTGATAAATACTGATAACATGAGTAAAACGTCGACAAGAGTAAGAGATGCCCGTTCTGGACAATTTGTTCCATCTCGGGAAGCTACAAAACGACCTGCTACTACTGTCACTGAGAAAGTGAAAGTTGGTCCTACAAAGAAACGTAGCTAGTAATGTTTTGATATCTAGTTTAGATATTGAACGAGTTTTTAATTTTTTAAATTTCAATTTATGTACACTACTGGAGAAAAACCTGGTAAAGGTCGCTACAAATGCGTGAAATGTGGAGAAATAATCACACTTGATGATAATTCTGATACACTTCCACCATGTCCAAGCTGTCATGGTACTAAATGGACAAAAGTTGGTTAACTGAAAGGGCTGTTTCTTAATTGGGGCAGTCCTTTTGTTTTTCGCACCGCGCGATGACAAAAAAATAGCTCTTTTGCAAACTGAAGTATCAGCCTGAGTGTTGGGGTTTGCAAATATGCTATTTGTGCGTTGGGTTTTCATTCGTTTATCTATGTTGATTCGGTCTCATTGTATGAACGCTAACTAACATATAAATCTACTAAATTATTTACATATTGATAAGCTAAATAAAAAGAATTATTAATTATCTTTTTTATTACTAATTATCAGCAATCCTACAAAAGTGATAAAACCATTAAGAATTAATAACTCGAAACCAAATTTGTAGCCGTTAAATAAGGCTTCGGAGAAATGATTTATAGCTATACACAATATTGGCGATACTATTACAATATATGGAACAAACTTATCGATTACTTTTCGTGATGTTAATAAGCCAAACGAATATAATCCAAGCAATGGTCCATATGTATATCCTGCCACACGGAATATTGCACTAATAACGCTCTCGTTATTAATAGCATTAAATATTAATATTACAATAACCAAGGCTGCAGAAACACCAACATGAACTTTTTTACGGACTAATCTTAGTTTTTTCTCGTTTAAGTTCTGAGTATTAAGAATATCGACTGTAAAAGATGTTGTAAGAGCAGTAAGAGCCGAATCGGCACTAGAATAGGCAGCTGCAACTAAGCCTATAATAAAGAAAAACGAAACTACAGGAGGCAAATATCCTTGCATAGCAATAAGCGGGAACAAATCGTCGCTTCGTTCGGGAATAGGAATTCCGTGTTGCTGACTAAATACAATTAACAATACTCCAAGCGACATAAACATTAAGTTAACCGGCACAAGTGTTAAACTAAACCAATACATGTTTTTCTTTGCTTCTTTAATATTTCGGCAACTTAAATTCTTTTGCATCATATCTTGATCTAAACCTGTCATAACAATTGCAATAAAAGCTCCGGCAAAAAATTGCTTAAAGAAATAATATGGATGATTAATATCTTCGAAGAAAAATACTTTCGAATATTTACTCTCTGAAACTGTATTTACTAAACCTTTAAAATCGAGCCCCATATCCTTACTAATTAAATATATAGAAACTCCTACAGCAATAAGCATAAAGAGAGTTTGTAAACTATCTGTCCAAATAATTGTTTTTATACCTCCTTTAAAAGTATATAACCAAATAAGTAAAATAGTAATTATTACAGTAAGTTCGAAGGGTATATTTAATGTATTAAAAACTGTTATCTGTAAAACATTGGCAACAAGAAATAAGCGAAAAGCAGCACCTATTACCCGCGATAACATAAAAAACGATGCTCCTGTTTTATAAGAATAATAGCCAAAACGTTTATCGAGATATGTGTAAATTGATGTAAGATTAAGTCGGTAATATAAAGGCATTAAAACATTGGCAATAACAAAATATCCTACTAAGTATCCAAGAACCATTTGCATGTACGAGAAATTACTGTCGATTACCCAACCAGGTACCGAGATAAATGTTACTCCCGACAAGGAAGCACTTATCATTCCGAAAGCAACGATATACCAAGGCGATTTTTTATTACCTAAAAAAAACGAAGCATTATTAGCATTACGAGATGTAAGAAACGAAATTGTTATTAGCAAGAGAAAATATCCTGCTATAATATATATTACTGTAGTAGCTTGCATAATTCTATGTTATAAGAACTGAAATATTATTAAATTATCGAATAATACAAGAATAGTAAAAACTTTTAAACAAAAAAAGATTGTATATGGCAATATTTGATATTATTTTTGACACAAATAAAATATAGTTAAAAATGAACGCTAATAAGTTTTCGTCGAAATTACTTGAAGACGCTGTTGAAGAATTTGCTAAACTACCAGGGATAGGGAAAAAAACTGCTTTACGATTAATCCTTTTTCTACTTAATCAGGATAAAGAAATGGTAAATAATTTTGGGAATACTATTATTAAACTTCGTAACGAAATAAAATATTGTAAAAGTTGTAATACAATTTCCGATAATGATATTTGTAATATTTGTTCGAATAAAAATAGAGATCGTTCTACTGTATGTATAGTAGAAAATTCTAGAGATGTTATTTCTATTGAAAATACTCATCAATATAATGGGATATATCATGTTTTAGGAGGAATAATTTCTCCTATGGATGGCATAGGACCAAGCGATTTAAATATTCAAGATTTAGAAAAGAAAATTCTAAGTGATGGTATTAAGGAAATAATTTTAGCCTTAAGTACAACAATGGAAGGAGACACTACTAATTTTTATATTTACAAAAAATTTAAAAATAACAACATTAAAATAACAACTATTGCAAGAGGTATTGCAATTGGAGATGAGCTGGAATATGCCGATGAAATAACACTTGGAAAATCTATAGCTAATAGAATTTTATTTCAAACATCTTTTAGCAAATAAAATATTTAAAAAAATAATTAGTATATTTATCAAATAGAGAATTAAGGTTTATTATTAATTCTTAATTTTATCTTATCGTATTGATAACTTGTAGATTAAATCATTAACAATGAAAAGAACATTTCTATTCTTTGCACTTATCATAACCACCTTTAGTATATATTCTCAATCGAATACAAAAATTGATTCATTAATTGATCTTGGTAACGATTATATTTCGTTTAACGATATTGATGAAGCAATGATTTTTTTTAATAAAGCCCTAAAATTAGATGTAAATTATGCTCCAGCACTTGATGCTAAAATAAATTTACTAATACAAACTAACAATTATAAAGATGCAGGGAAACTAGTAGAAAAAGCTATTGAAAATAATCCTAAGCATGCACAATTCTACCTACATATTGGGAAATATAATATTCACAAAGAGAGATATGAAAAATCTATAGAATATTTTAATCAAGGAATTAAGCTATTAAATAATAATAACAAATTGCTTTTAAACAAATTCTACGTAAACAAAGGAGCAGCTTACCAAAAAATGATGGAATTTGAATCTGCTTTAGAAAATTACACAAAAGCAATAGAACTAAATCCTAACAATCCTAATGTATTTATCTACAGAGGATATCTTTATTATAAAAATAGCGAATTCGACAAAGCTATTTCTGACTTTAATACTGTAATTAATATCGACCCAAAGAATCCTTTCGCTTATTACAATAGAGGAATGTCATACACTAAACTCGAACAAAAAGATAAAGCTTGTAAAGATTTTCATAAAGCTTGCGAAATGGGTAATACTAATGCCTGTAAAATGGTAATTACAAAATGTTTGAAATTAAATTAAATAAGTATCACAAAAAAACTTATTGTATTAAAGAAAATGTCAAAAAATATCATTCTTAATGCTTTATTTATCTTATTAAATCACAATAAACTACGCCTCGTTTCTTTTATGTTTTGTAATTATATAAAATATATAGAAATTCAAAAAATCTTATAAAGCTTCTCGACAATTTTTTCTTTTGAACTCTAAGAACCTGAGTTCGATGTAAGATTTGACACACAGAAAGTCAAAAGCGCATTAGATTTGTGCTTGAAATCAAGCAGTAATAACGGGTATTTCAATTGATTTTAAGTGCAAAGATGATGTGTTTTTGGCTTTTCTGCTTGGTAGATTTCATTAATTAGCCCATATGCTTCGCCAAATCCTTTTGAATTATCCCGATAGTACTGCAAGTATTTGTCTTGTATATGAACTAATTAATTGAAACTGTGGACAAATCTTACATCGAACTCAGGTTAAGAGTAAAATCTGATTTTTTAATTTTTGTTTATCATTACTTTTTGAAGAAAATGCTATATTGTTAAAGTGTTTTAAAAATCAATAACTGCCAAATTAATCTATTGTCATATTTATTTATACCTTTAAACCTGTAATATTTTTATTAAAATTATTCTCGGTAATGCAACTATCAATAATAATAGTAAATTATAATGTAAAATATTTTATCGATCAATGTTTGCTTTCTGTAGAAAAAGCTATTGAGAATATTGATGCTGAAATTTTTGTTGTTGACAACAATTCTGCCGATGGTTCTTGTTCGATGATTAAAGAGAAATATAAAAATGTTTATCTTATAGCGAATAAGAAAAATACGGGTTTTTCGTATGCCAATAATCAAGCTATTAAAATGGCAAAAGGAGAATATGTTTTATTACTAAATCCCGACACAGTTGTTGAAGAAGATAGTTTTGAGAAGTGCTTGTCGTTTATGAATAACCATAAAGATGCAGGCGCACTTACAGTAAAGATGATAGATGGAAAAGGTCATTATCTTCCTGAATCGAAACGAGGTCTTCCGACACCTTGTACTGCTTTCTATAAAATTTTCGGCTTAACAAAATTATTTCCAAAATCGAAAAAATTTGCTAGATATTATTTAGGACATTTAAACAAAGACGAGATTAATGAAATTGAAATTCTTCCGGGAGCTTTTATGTTTATGCGCAAAAATTGTTTAGAAAATGTTGGTTATCTCGACGAAGATTATTTTATGTACGGAGAAGATATCGATCTTTCGTATCGTTTATTAAAAAGTGGTTATAAGAATTATTATTTTCCTAAAACAACAATAATACATTATAAAGGAGAAAGTACTAAAAAAAGTAGTGTTAACTATGTTTTAGTTTTTTATAATGCAATGATAATTTTTGCAAGAAAACACTTCTCGAAAAAAAATGCTAAAATATTCTCTTTATTTATAAAATTAGCAATCTATTTTAGAGCATCAATTGCAATTCTAAATCGAGCAATAAAAAAAGTTATATTGCCAATTTTCGATTTTGGTTTTATATTTCTATCATATCTGATTATTAAACCAATTTGGGAAAATTATCTATTTGGTGAAATTGGAAGCTATCCAAAAGAATTCTTATTTATTGCAGTTCCTATATATATTATTATTTGGTTAAATAGTATAGCATTTTACGGTTCGTACAAAAAACACATTAAGCCACTTAATATTATTAAGGGAACAACAATAGGAACCATAATAATATTATTAATTTATTCGTTAGTCCCAGAAAGTTATCGATTCTCAAGAGCACTAATTATATTAGGATATATAAATACAACGCTTGTTACTTTTTCTACTCGACTTATAATAAGCAATATTTCTTATTTTCCACAGAAATTAATTTTCAACAATAAACTACGAACCTTAATCTTAGGGTCGAAAGACGAAATACTTAGAGTAAAAAATATTCTTGAGAAAACTCAACTAAATCCTCAAATTATTGGGTATGTTGCGCCTGAAAACTTTAAGCCGGACAATTTTTATTTAGGAGAATTATCTCAACTACACGAAATAATAATAATTAATAAAGCAGACGAAGTAATATTTTGTGCGAAAGATATATCATCGCAACAAATAATTAAAAACATGCTTAAATTATCCAACTCCGAAATAAATTTCAAGATTGCTCCTGCCAACAGTCTATCAGTTATTGGTAGCAATTCTATAAATACTGCCGGAGAATTATATACAATTGAACTAAGCTCTATATCGAACTCGAAAAACAAAAGGATTAAAAGGATTTTTGATATATTATCGTCATCAATAATAATATTGTTTTTTCCAATTCTACTATTATTCTATAAAAACTCGTTAAATATTTTTAAAAATTCAATATCTGTTTTTTTTGGAAAAAAAACATGGATAGGTTATTGCCATACAAGTAAATCGAAAAGCTACAATCTTCCCAAAATTAAAAACAGCATTTTTATGATAAATAACTACAAATTAAAGGAAACAATACCGGATTCAACTATCGAAAAATTGAACATACTATATGCCAAGAATTACAAACTTACAACTGACATTATAGAACTTTTTAAAAATCTAAAACATCTAAACAAGCAAAATTCCTAATTTAAATTACTTTTTTTTTATTTTATTTATTACATTTGTTTTCAAGTATTTGTAACATCTATCTAAATATGAAAAGATTTTTTGCACTCTTATTAGCAACTACAATAATTAGCACTTTTGTTTATTCGCAAAGCAAACAAGAATTAAAAAAAAAATTTGTAAATGCCGAATTTGCATTATTATACGAAGAATATCAAGAAGCTCTTCCTTTATTTCTTGAACTATATAATTCGGGACGAAAAGACGCTAATATTGAATACAGAATAGGGATTTGTTATCTGAATATTCCGAACGAAAAAGACAAAGCAATTCCATATTTAGAAGATGCAGTGCAAAATATATCAGAAAATTACAATGCAGGATATTTTACCGAAAAACAAGCTCCGAATAAAGCCTACTACCATTTAGGAATTGCTTACAGAATAAATAATCAATTAAATAAAGCATTAGTATTACTTAATAAATACAAAAAACTACTTAACGAAAACGATACCGAAAATTTAGAAAACGTAAATGTCCAAATTAAATCATGTAAAAATGCAATTGAATTATCTAATACACCAACAAATTTGTTTGAGAAAAATTTAGGAAAAGCAATAAACACAACTTTTGCTAATAATAATGCTGTTGTATCGGAAGATGAAAGCATAATTATTTTTCTTAATTCATTACGCTTTTATGATGGTATTTTTTGCTCGGTAAAAAGAAATGGCAGATGGTTATCGTCTCGCAACATATCTTTACAATTTAAATCGGACAAACCTCTTAAGCCTGTTTTCCTTACTAGAGATGGAAAAACTCTTTACTTACAAAGAAATGATAACGACAATCTTAATCTTTATAAAAGTAAATTTGAAAATGACCTTTGGACTCCTATTGAAAAATTAAATTCAAATATAAATACTAAATCAACCGAAACCCATGCTTGCATTAGCGATGATGGGAAAATATTATATTTCACAAGTGATAGAGATGGAGGATTCGGAGGATTAGATATTTACAAATCGTATCTCGATAAAAATAACGAATGGGGTCCGGCAATTAATTTGGGATCTACGATTAATACAAGCTTAGATGAAGATACTCCTTTTATTACCGAAGATGGTAATACTCTTTATTTTAGCTCACAAGGTCATCTTAATATAGGAGGATTCGACATATTCTATTCTACAAAAAATAATAACACCTGGGACACACCAATAAACATAGGATATCCATTTAACTCTACCGATGACGATATATTTTTCTTTCCATTAAAAAATGGAAAAATTGCTTATTATTCAAAACTAAAACCAATAGGATATGGGAATAATGATATTTATAGAATTCAAATATTTGAAAGAGTAAATATTTTAAAAGAAAAATAATTCAATCGAAACAAGCTTCTAGCTCTACACTTTCTTAAAATAATTATCGCTAAAAATTCTGACAAACTCAAATAATAAAAATCAATAAACAGCAAATTTAATTTAGTAGTTCAATTTGGTACTAATGTTAATAACATTTTATATATTAGCTACATAATTAATTACAACAAGTGTAATTAAGCATCATTTAATATAAAACCTTAAATCTGCGAGTTAACATCTAAAGCGGTGATAGTCATCGGATAACTATTTTATTAAAAGTGTGGCAAAATTAAATTAAAGTATTGTCAACAAGTCATCCGACAACTTGCGGATGGGTAAACCATTATATTAAATGCTAATAAAGATTGTTTAATTATAAATTTTAATAAACGATTTCAAATTTTTAATCAAAACATAAATGAAAGTTTCAGAATTTTTCACTAAATTCGTAAAGGTTGACTAGATTTTTATAAAATTGTAACACAAATATTAGTTTTATTTATAATTAACGATTGATGAAAAAAATTACATTTATTATACTCTCCTTTCTTTTACCTCTATTTGCATATTCTCAATTAAAAGAATACGAATTAGACGAGATTTTTCTTGATGCTGACTCATGGTTGTTTTACGAAGAATTTCAAGATGCCTTGCCCCTTTTTATGCAAGTTTACGAAGTACATCCTGAGAATTCGAATCTAAACTACAAAATTGGTTTATGCTATTTAAATATTGAAGGTAAAAAACACAATTCGATTCCTTATTTTGAAAAAGCAATATCGAATACTACTAATAATTACAGAAAAAATACATACGCTGAAAAAAAAGCTCCTTTAGATGCTTATTTTTATCTTGGAAATGCTTATTTAATTAATAATCAAATAAAGAAAGCTCAAGATACTTATAATAAGTTCGAGACAAAAATTACTGAAACTAAAAATATTTTTAATAAAGACAGTTATAATTTCGATTTTTTACAGAAACAAAAACAATCATGTGAAACAGCAATAAAACTAAAACAAAACCCCATAAATTTCATTGCTACAAATATTGGTTCTCCAATAAACACACAATTTTCTGATTTAAATGCCGTAATATCTGCCGATGGGAATTCTATAATTTTTACATCTGAATTAAAATTCTATAATGCTATTTTTTATTCAACCAAAGAAGATGGCAAGTGGAATTATCCAATAAACTTAATGGGGCAACTTAAAGTTGACGATAGCACTTTCCCAACATCTCTATCGAAAGATGGCACTGAACTATACCTATATAGAAAAGATGATTTTGACGGCAATATTTACATTAGTAGATTAACAAATGGAATTTGGTCGCAAATAGAAAAACTGGGACCCAATATTAATACCAAATATTGGGAATCGCATGCTACTATAAGTCCTAATGGAAAAGAGTTGTATTTTGTTAGCAACAGAGCCGGCGGAAAAGGAGATTTAGATATTTATGTTGCACAAAAACTTGACGATGGAACATGGGGAAACATAAAAAACTTAGACAAAAATATAAATACTCAGTGGAACGAAAACACTCCATTTTTATCAAATGATGGAAACACATTGTTTTTCAGCTCAGAAGGACATAACACAATGGGTGGATATGACATATTTTACTCTCATAAAATAAACAACACATGGCAAGAACCTAAAAATATTGGGTATCCAATAAATACTACAGACAATAACAGTTTTTTTGTGCCAACAGAAAATGCAGAATCTGCTTATTTTTCCTTTTTTTCGAGTAAAGGATATGGGAAAAGAGATATATTTAAAATACACTTATCGGACATAAACAAACCATCAAACATAAAAGTTGAAGGAATTGCTAAATACGATGATGAAATTCATAACAAGAAACAGGATTTTACAATAATCATTATCGACACATTACTACATGACACAATTGCCATACTTTCTCCGGAAAAAGAATTATCTTATAACGAATACAAAACACCTAATGGAAAAAATCATTTATTATTTGAAAGTAATATTAATTCAGATGGCACTAATCAAATATTAATATCGCAAAATTATAAAATTAAAAATGTATTTTTAAACCCAATAGAGCTTAAAGAAACCAACACTTTAACAGATTCAGAATCTCCGGAAATAAATATCGACAAACGAGAATATTACACACAATCGGGTAATCAAAAAATTAAAATTAAATTATCATTGCAAAAGGGTTCTCTGTTATTGGTTAATACATTTATGAACGATAAATTATTAAATTCAGAAAAATTTAATGTCAAAAATGAAGACTTTATATACGAATATAAACCTATTAAAGGAAATAGTAATATAAAATTTAAACTAATAGGTAAAAATAATAAAATACAAACACAAGAAGTTTTTGTATCATGTATATCGCCGGATATAGATAGTATTGCAGAAATAGATATTACCGAAAAAACCTATACCTTAAAAGATGGACAGAACAATATAAAAATTAAGCTATCGGTAGAAAAAAACTCGAAATTATTTGTTAAAACATATGTAAATGACAAACTAATTAATTCGGAAAAATTTAAAATAACAAAAGACAATTTTACCTATGAATTTACTCATCGAGAAAGTAATTCTAAAATTAATTTTAAACTGGTTGATAAACATAATAACTTTAAAAGCAAAGAAATTACTATTACTAACAAACCTTTAGAAAAAGAACTTGCTGGCGTATTAAATAATATAAATAGATTTAAGAAAACCAATATCTCAAATATTTTAAATTCTTTTATTAATAAATCGGAAATAAAATCATCGGAAGATTTACTTAAGTTATTATTTAATATAGCAGAAACCAACAAACTTAGTCCTTATATAATCGCAATTGCATTACAATCGGGAGAAAATGCTTTACAATTTAAAAATGAGTTAGTAAAATTATCTAATGGAAATATTAAACAAACCTTAGCTAAATTAAATAACGACACTTTAAAAAATCAAAATTCAGAATTTATATTAAATTATCTCATATCAGAATCAAACTCTTCAAATTATTCTAAAAAAGACATATTAAATTTAATAAGCAAATACGTAATTAGTAAATATAAAAACCCTGATAACTTACTTTCTGAACTAAATAAATATGCATCTTTCGACATACATAGCATATTAGACAATATAGATGAATCGGCCTTAGCAATAACATCTGTTCAAGATTTCTCTAATTATTTTATATGTTGTGATAAATTTTCTAACAAGGATAAGGAAATTATTTGTTCAATGATTAACGGAATTAATATATCATTACTAATTCAAAAAGAAAACACACAAGAAATAATAACAAACGACAATAAACCAAACGAGACAAAAGCAACTAACAAATACCTAGTACTTTTTATTATTACTAGCTTTTTAGCTCTTATTTTTATTTTCATATATATAAAGAAAAAGAAACACTAATTATAATATATATAATTTCAATAAATGTTCTAAACATTTAAGTTATGAGAAAACGAATTTTATTATGTATCAGCATCCTCGTATTTCAATTTTCGTTGAATGCCCAAGAAAACGTTAATCTTAAAGAGACTTTTCTTGATGCAGAATATTATATTCTGTACGAAGATTTTAATGAAGCTTTACCCCTTTATCTGAAATTAAATAACAACAATTACTCTAATGCCTATATTTCTTATCGTATTGGCGAATGTTACTTAAATATTCAAGGACAAAAAAACAAAGCAATTCCATATCTTGAAGATGCAGTAAAAAATATGTTGCAAAAAATAAATGAAGGTTCGTTTAAAGAAACTGCTGCACCCCAGAAAGCTCTATTTTTACTTGGAAATGCTTATCAAATAAACAACAAATTAAATAAAGCAATTACAACATATAAGAAATTTAAAGAAACATTAAAAGTTGATGATATTTATAATATTGATTTTGTTACTCAACAAATAAAATCGTGCAATAATGCACAAAAATTAATGCAATCTCCAATACAATACAAAGAAACAAATGTTGGAGATATTATAAATAATAACTTTCCAAATATAAGGCCTGTATTATCTTCTAATGAGGATGTTTTAATATTTACAACAAAACTTAAATTTTATGATGCTATATTTTATTCTAAAAAAGAAAATAATAAATGGTCAGTTCCTATTAATCTTACACCATATTTAAAAACCGACGGCTACTACTATACAAGTAGCTTATCATCGGATGGAACTAAATTATTTCTTTTTAAGAACGACGAATACAATGGAGATATTTATGTTAGTAATTTCGATGGAGAAAAATGGAACGGGGCAACAAAACTGGGAAAAAATATAAATTCTAAATTTTGGGAAACACACGCATCAATAAGCTCCGATAATAGAACACTCTATTTTACAAGTAACAGAAAAGGCGGCTTTGGAGGATTAGATATTTACAAATCTGAATATAACTTTGAAAAAAAAACATGGAACAAACCAGTTAATTTAGGTCATGAAATTAATACTCCCTATAACGAAGAAACCCCATATATTTCTGAAGATGGCAACACCTTATATTTTTCATCTCAAGGACATTATACTATGGGAAGCTTCGACATTTTTTATTCAAAAAAGCTAAAAGATAACTTATGGTCGTCTCCTGTAAATATTGGCTATCCTATAAATACAACCGACGACGATTTATTCTTTTTCCCAATAAAAGATGGGAATTTTGCATATGTATCGAAATATAACAAAAACGGATATGGCCAAGAAGATATATATCGCCTAGAATTTTTTTCTAACGACCATCCATACAAAATAAAAGTTACCGGTTGTATTGCGTTACAAGACAAACAAAAAGAATTTATAAAAGGACAATTTGAAGTAAATATTATAGATTCTGCAAAAGTTGAAACCATACAAATATTAACCCCTAATACAAAAACAGGCGAATTTGAAACAAGTCTTTTACCCGGAACCTATAAATTTGTTTTTAAATCGGAAAGATATAAACAAAAAGTAAAAACTTTAGTTATACCGGAAAATTTCCAAAGAAACTCCTTAGTTATAAACACAGAGCTTGTTCCATTGGCAGTAAGCTCGGGAGAATATATCACAATTAAAAGTCTGTTCTTCGATTTTGATTCTTATTCGTTAAATAGAGAATCGCAAATTGAACTGGAACGTCTGTATAAACTTATGACAAAATATCCATCTCTATACATTGAAATTACCGGTCATACCGACGCAATTGGATCTTCCGAATATAATAAAAAACTATCAGTTAAACGAGCCAGATCAACCATAAATTATTTAGTAAATAAAGGAATTCAAGAAAATCGCTTTGTAGCCAAAGGTGCCGGAAAATCGCAACCAATTACAATAAATAGCAAACCCGATGGCTCCGATAATCCTGAAGGAAGAAAATTTAACAGAAGAGTTACTACAAAAATTTTAAAATCGGACAAGAATATATTAATAGATAATGATATAAATATTCCGGAGCATCTTAAACTTAAAAATCTTTCATATGGAATATTTTTATTAAAACAAAAAAACAAATTACCCGATGAATATTTTAATAAATACTCAGAATTTAACGATTATAAAATAAAAGAATATAATAATAACGATTACTATTTTTACATTTTAGGTCGTTTTAAAAAAAAATCGGAATTACTTGTTTTATATAATAAAACAATAGATTTAGGATTTAATGATGCCAAAATAGTTAACAATTACGAAATAAAAAAAATTCAGCATCTTACAGGCAACACAACACATACTCAAAAAAAAACAATTTATACTATACAATTAAAAGCAACAAAATCGCCTGTTGATATTGTTATATTTGCTCCACTAAAAAATGTTAAAGAAATATTATGTGTCGATGGGTATTACAGATATATATATAATGAATTTAAAGGATATAAAAATGCAAAAAAAGAATTGAAGCAAATAATAAATTCCGGTTATCCTGATGCTTTTATAATGAATATAAATACATATAATAAAAAATAAGGTGAATATTCTAACCAACAGCTCTATTCAACTCAGAGCCCCTGAACCCTCCGATATTGATCTTTTATATATTTGGGAAAACGACACAGATATTTGGCAACTTAGCAATACTCTTACTCCATTCTCGAAACAAACTATGAAAGATTTTGTCGAAAGTATTAATATCGACATATATCAATCTAAACAACAGAGATTTATGATTGATAGTATTGACAAATCAGGAAAAAAACTTACAATTGGCACTATTGATTTATTTGATTTCGACCCATTTAATAATAGAGCAGGAATAGGAATTTTGATTGATAAGAAAAGCAGAAACAAAGGATATGCTTCAAATGCATTAAAAATATTAATCGACTATTCATTTAATATACTCCAATTGCATCAATTATATTGCAACATTAATATCGACAACAAAACCAGCATAAGTCTTTTTGAAAATCATGGTTTTTTATTGTCAGGAAAAAAGAAAGAATGGGGCAAAACATTATCAGGATGGAAAGACGAGCTTTTTTTTCAATTAATAAATACAAACAAAAAATAATTTATTCCTTTACAACAATAATACTTAATAATATTTTATAATGATGCAGTGCATCCTCTATTTTATAATTTATACAAACTCAATTTTCTCAACAAATATTAATACCACTCCTTGCATTATGGTAAGCAATTCTATTACTGTATTAGATAACAAATATAAAATACCGGAATTTTGGGAATCACGAAAAATAGATAAAAATCTGCAAGCAAATAGTAATGACTTAATATATCTTCCCAGCTCGCTTACATATAAAAACTATAATATTTATGTAACAAAAAAATACACATAAAGCATTAATAAAAATGTCAGAAGAAGCAAAGAAAACTGGAGTGTTATTAATTGCAGATTCCGGATATAGAAGTATAGCTCACCAAAAAAAATTATAGAAAAATATTTAAAAAAGGGAATTCCTTTTTCAGATATTATCAGGCATGTGGCTCCCCCTGCCATTCTGAACATATGTTAGGCACAACATTAGACTTTGTTTCAAGTAACAAATCGTTTAACACAACGAAAAGCTATAAATGATTAAAAAAAACGCATCGAAATATGGCTTTAAATAAACTTACACCAACGAAAATTCTAATAACCTATTAAATAAATCGTGGCATTGGAATTACATTAAATTAAATCGTTAAAAAATCTCTATTATCTTGTCAGCAAATCTGAGAATACTCAGGAATATCATTTAGAAATATGAAAGATTGTTTTTCGTTATCAAATTTGCAACAATAATGAACTAGGCCATTAGTAACAATTAAAAATTTAACTTTTAACTTCATATTATATCGAGCAATCTGATCGAAAACTTTTTGAGTAATTTTTACATTCGAAGCCTTACACTCAACAATAAGAACCGGTTCTCCTTTTCGTCCAAACGAAACAATATCGCTTCGTTTGGAAGTGTTATTTAATTTAAAAGCAAATTCAATACTTAATAATGATGAAGGAAATTTTTTATTTTCTACCAAATATGAAATGAAATTTTGACGAACCCATTCTTCAGGTGTTAGAGCAACAAACTTCTTTCTAATATTATCGAATATTAGTTTTTGTTTCTGATTGTTCTTTATCCTATAAGTATGCTTTGGCAAATTTAATTCTTCCATCAAAACAATAATAATTAAATTATCTTACTTTTTTACAGTTTTTTTAATTAATTTGAAAAATTATTATTCTTAATAAGTTTAAGCAATATCTTTTATTCTAAAAACAAACTTGCTATTTTTGTATAGCAATATATTTCGATAATATATAAGAAACAAAATATGAAAACTAAAACAGAAATAGTAGAAAATTGGTTACCCCGATATACAGGGTGTTCATTAAAAGATTTCGGACAATACATTTTATTAACCAATTTTAGTCATTACTTAGAATTATTTGCCGAATGGAATAATGTAAAAATTCCCAACACACAAGTTCCTATGCCATGTGTTACAGCCAACAACATTACAATGATAAATTTTGGCATGGGAAGTCCAAATGCAGCAACAATAATGGATTTATTAAGTGCCATACATCCTAAAGCAGCATTATTCTTGGGAAAATGCGGAGGACTAAAAAAGAAAAACGAACTTGGTGATTATATTCTTCCAATTGCTGCAATTCGAAGCGAAGGAACATCTAATGACTATTTACCTCCGGAAATTCCTGCATTGCCGGCATTTAAGTTGCAAATAGCTGTATCGAATTCGATAAAAGAATTTAATAAAGATTACTGGACAGGTACTGTTTTAACAACAAATAAAAGAGTTTGGGAATACGATGACCGATTTAAGAAATATCTTAGAAAAACACGCTCGATGGCAATAGATATGGAAACTGCAACTATTTTTACAGTAGGATTTGCTAATCAAATTCCTACAGGAGCATTATTACTTGTTTCTGATCAGCCAATGATATCGGCAGGTATAAAAACTGATAAAAGCGACCAAAAAATTACTAACAAATATGTAGAAGAACATGTTAAAATAGGAATTAATGCATTACGAGAAATACAAGCAAATTCTGAATCGGTAAAACATGTTATCTTTTAATTTATATTGAGCTTATATTAATTAAATAAAAAAATCTTATTCTAATTTATCTATAAAAAATAAATACAAATGAAATTCGAAGATGCATACAAACAAATATTTTCTGATCTGAGAAAGAAAATATACAAACCTATATATTTTCTTATGGGAGACGAACCATATTTTATAGATAAAATTACTGATTTTATACATTCTAATGTTCTCTCAGAAGAAGAACGAAATTTTAATCAAATAGTATTTTACGGTAAAGACACAACTATTGAAACTATTATTACTGCATCGCGCAAATTTCCTATGATGTCGAACTATCAAGTAATAATAGTAAAAGAAGCTCAACATCTAAAAAATATCGAAGATTTAGTTATATATGCTAACAATCCGCTTAAATCAACAATCTTAGTAATTAACTATAAATATAAAAGTCTAGATAAAAGAAAAAAATTATATAAGTCTATTGGTAATGATAAGGGCTACATTCTTAATACCGAAAAATTGTATGATAATAAAATACCACTTTGGATAGAAAAATATATTAGTCATAAAAACTATTCTATTGAGCCAAAAGCTGCACAGATACTTACAGAATATTTAGGAAACGATTTAAACAAAATTGTTAACGAACTGGAAAAACTAATTATTACTTTACCTAAAAACGAAACAAAAATAACATCTATTCATATTGAAAAAAATATTGGCATAAGCAAAGACTATAATAACTTTGAGTTAAATAATGCCCTAAGTAAAAAAGATGTTTTAAAAGCAAACAGAATAATTAATTACTTTAGCAACAATTCTGCAAAACATCCATTATTATTGACGATAGGAACGCTTTATTATCATTTCAATAAAATTCTTACCTATCATTTCATTAAAGATAAATCGAACATTAATATGCTTGCAGCCACCTTAAAAATGAATAAATATTTTATTAAAGATATTGAATTTGCAGCTAGAAATTATCCTCCAAGTAAAGTAGTTTACATAATAGAGCAACTTAGAGAATACGATTTAAAATCGAAAGGGAAAAACAATGCAACAACTACCGATAAAGGTCTGCTTAAAGAATTAATATATAAGATTTTACATTAAACAATCATCTCTAATGACAATATTTATTATTATAATAACTTCGCTAATATCGATATTAGCATTTTCTAACGAAGAAATACTGAATCGTTCGCAATTAAATCCATATCAGGTATATCATAAAAAACAATGGTACAGAGTTATTACTCACGGATTTGTTCATGCCGACTGGGTGCATCTTTTCGTAAATATGTTTGTTTTATTTTCGTTTGGAAAATCTGTAGAAAATATTTTCAGCCAACTTGAGTCAAATCAAATAATTTTATCTTCTTCACTATCATATTTGTTATTATATTTTATTGCCATGATACTAGCAACAATTCCATCGATAATAAAACAAAAAAATAATCACTGGTATAATTCTGTTGGAGCATCCGGCGCTGTATCTGCTGTAATTTTTACAAGTATCTTTTTTCAACCACTTGCTCCACTTTATTTCTTTGGCATTTTACCTATTCCGGGAATAGTTTTTGGCATTCTTTATTTAGGGTATACTCATTATATGAGCAGAAAAGGAAGTGATAATATTAATCATGACGCTCATTTTATTGGTGCAATTTTTGGTTTTGTTTTTCCATTAATACTAGAACCTAAATTAATTAATATTTTTATTAATCAATTATTTTAGAAACATATGCCGAAAGCAATTTTTCTCGACCGAGATGGAATAATTAATCGCGAAAGAGGCGATTATACATATAAAATTAAAGATTTCGTTATTAACGATGGAGTAATAGATACATTAAAAACATTGTCGAATTACGGTTATTTGCTAATAATAATTTCTAACCAAGGAGGAATCTCTAAGAACATATATTCAAAAAATGATGTTGACAAATTACATCAATATTTACTTTTCGAACTTGAAAAGCATAATATAAATATAACTGAAATATATTATTGTCCACACCATTCCGATAACGAAAAATGTTTATGCAGAAAGCCGGAAGCTCTATTGTTTGAAAAAGCAATAGCTCGATATAATATAAATATATCACAATCGTACATGATTGGTGATAGCAAAAGAGATATTATTGCTGCAGAAAAAGTTGGGATAAAAGGTATTAAAATTGAGCCTAACGATGATTTAAGAAAAATATTAAAACTAATCTAGGAATGAATCAACGCAACTATATTTTAGTAAACGGAGAATATTTCAGTTCCGAGAAATTCTGTATAGATATAGAAAATAGAGCGTATAAATATGGCGATGCTCTCTTCGAAACGATTCATGCAAATGGCACTCGACTTCAATTTTTCGATGATCATATGGCAAGATTAAAGCATGGATTAAAAACGCTTAAGATTAACATTCCTAAATCTATTGAGTCGGGTAAAATATTGCAAGAAATTGAACACCTATTAAATAAAAACAAATTTCTAAAAGGAGCAAGAATCCGTTTGTGCGTTTTTCGAAACAATGGAGGCAATTATACCCCTTCTACAAATGACTCATCGTACATTGTTAGTACTTACAAACTCCCATTTTACGACTATCGCTTAAACGATAAAGGAATTTCTCTCGGACTTTTTACCAAATTAAGAAAACAAAAAAACTATTTATCAAATATAAAATCAAGTAATGCACTTATATATATTATGGCAGGAATTTATGCACAAGAAAATAATATTGACGATAGCATAATTCTTAACGAAAACAATAATATTATTGAGACTACAAGTTCAAACATATTTGTAATTAAAGAAAAAACTGTTCTAACCCCTCCTCTATCCGATGGATGTGTTGCAGGAATTATGCGTAAACAAATAATTAAATTGCTTTTAGCTATGAAATTAGAAGTAATTAACGAAAAACATGTAGAACCACGCCATTTATTAATGGCCGATGAAATATTTATTACAAATAGTATAAACGGAATGCGATGGATTAAGGGTTTTGAAGATAAAAGATTTTACAATAACATAGCAAAACAATTAATTACAGAACTAAATTATTTAGCTTTTAAATATTAATAATTAATTCATTGTTGGATTTTGTGGCATATTTGCCCATACTTTATATTCTTTTCCAAGATTAAATAATAACTCTTCCCAAATATCATCGCCATGATTTATTAAATACTCTGAATCGACATTAGAAACTAACCAAGAATTACTATCTATTTCTTCTTGCAACTGATTTTTGCTCCAACTAGCATAACCCATAAAAAATAAAACTTGATTAGGTTCAACAAAATTCTCTTTAATTAATTCTTTTAAGTAATCGAAATCGCCACCCCAATATATATTATCAACAACATGTTTTGCATTAGGAACCAAATTGCCTAAAGTATGTAAAAAGAATATTGTGTCTTTACCAACCGGGCCTCCTACAGAAACCTTTGACTCGAAAACAGGAAAATCATCAATAATCTCATTTATTGAAAGATCAATAGATTTATTTAAAACAAAACCTGCAGAACCATTTTCTGTATGTTCTGTTATTAAAACAACCGACCGTCGGAAATATGTGTCATTAATCATAGGTTCGGATATTAAAATCCTGCCTTGCTTTGGAGCAAGCTTCTTGTGTTCAATATTTAAAAAATCAAAATTTAAATACATGTTTTAGACTTATTTCTACTTATTTTATTATAAGCAAATTAATAAAAATTTTAGATAAATCAAAATTACGAATCCAATTTTCTCAATTATTAAATTTAATTGCTTATTTGTATAGATAAGATAAACCTAACTAATTAATATTTTTATATAAATTTTTCACTATTTTTAGAAAATATATTTATTTTAAAACCATTTAACTCCAAAGATATTCAAAATGAATAAACTGTTTCGTCATATATATTTGCTAATTGGATTTGTGTTTTTTGCTAATATTTTGCTTGCAAATACAGATAAGGATATTAAACTTTCGCAAAATGATGTTACAATTGATATGACGAATATAATTGTAAAAGATATTAATATAAATATTCAACTTATATTTAATAATGTTGAATTTAAAAAGATATACGAAGGAGAAAATATAGTAATAAAAGTAAATAACAAAAATGTTACTGCAAAAATAATAAATGGTACAGCAAGAATTCAGTATACTTTTAAAACTAAAGAAGACTTAAATATTTCAGTTTTAGGATACAATTTTACAAAACATATTGATCCCATTCCATTGTGGTTTTCGGTTATTCCTCCTTTAATAGCAATAATCATAGCTCTTCTTTTTAAAGAAGTATTTACAGCTTTATTTCTAGGAATACTTGTTGGAACAACAACTATATTTTTTTATCAGGACACATCTTTATTCCTCTCTATTTTTAAAGGATTATTTGCTATTATCGACACTTACATTCTCGACTCATTAACTTCGAAAGGACATATGTCTATTATTATATTTTCGATGTTAATTGGAGCTATGGTAAATATTATTACACAAAATGGAGGAATGAAAGGTGTAGTAAATATTCTCTCGCGGTATGCAAAGAGTCCTAGTTCGGGGCAATTTATTACTTGGTTACTTGGAGTAGCAATCTTCTTCGACGATTATGCTAATACTTTAGTTGTTGGAAATACTATGCGACCGGTAACTGATAAATTAAAAATATCGAGAGAAAAATTAGCATATATTGTTGACTCTACTGCTGCTCCGGTTGCTGCAATTGCTTTTGTTACAACATGGATAGGTGCTGAATTAAGCTATATTCAGGATGGAATAAATACTATTGGGATAAATGAAAATGCTTATTCAGTGCTCTTAAATTCTATTTCATATTCTTTTTATCCGATTTTTGCATTATTGTTTATTTTAATTATTATTTATCAAAAAGCAGATTTTGGATCAATGTATATTGCAGAAAAGAAAGCTAGAAATTCGCAATTAAATATTGAGAATAACGATTCTTCTTTTTCGAATAAAATAAACGATTTAGAAATTCCTGAAAACATAATACCCAAGTGGTATAATGCAGCAATTCCTGTTGGTGTAGTAATAATTGGCACATTTGTAGGTTTGTTATATACTGGTTGGGATTCAGAAGTTTGGCATAATACAGCAATTGCTTTCTCAAAAAAAATATCGATAATTATAGGTAATTCCGATTCATATAAATCGTTGTTGTGGTCGAGTCTTCTTAGTGTTCTAATTGCAATTTTTTTAACTGTAAGTCAGAAAATTTTAAATCTAAAAAAAACAATTGACAGTTTAATAAATGGATTTCGAACAATGCTTACAGCAATAGTAATTCTTGTTCTTGCTTGGTCTATTGCTCTTGTAACCCAACATTTACATACTGCCGATTTTATATCACAAATTTTAGTTAATATAAATATATCACCTGAGCTAGTTCCTGCATTAACTTTTGTTATGGCCGGCTTAGTATCGTTTTCTACAGGATCATCATGGGGGACAATGGCAATATTATACCCATTAATACTTCCTGCATCTTGGCTAATAACTGAAAAATTTGGATTAGACTATAATCACTCAATATCAATATTTTACAATGTTGTTTCAGCAGTTCTTGCAGGTTCTGTTTTAGGCGACCATTGTTCGCCAATATCTGATACTACAATTCTGAGTTCTTTAGCAAGTTCTTGTAATCATATTAGTCATGTTCGTACACAATTACCATATGCAATTACAGTTGGTGTAATTTCTGTATTTGTTGGAACTATACCTGCATCATACGGAATATCTCCATTAATACTATTTCCTATCGGAATTTTAGTGATGTATTTAGTAGTAAAATTGTTTGGGAAAAAATACACGTAAAATTTATTGCTTTGTAACAAATCTTTTTGCACCAATTAGTTTGTCATAACCCATACTTATATCTTTATAATAAACTAAAATAAGATATTCGTTTTCGGTTAATGAGTAATTTCCGTCAATAAAATTATAATCAACATTATTAGCGCTCTTAGTAATATAAGAATAATTATAATAACCTTGTTTTAATAACAAACTTATCTCATAAGCTTTCTGATTGTAATTATAGCGCATTTTATTATCGTTTGTAAAATTGTAATTTGTTAATGCTCCCCAAACATAAACATCACCTTTTTGCAATGGCACATTCATATTTAAAGTAAAAAAAACATTAACATAATCGGCATCGACATTTGGATTTTCGCTATTTATTACATCAATAAAATACGCTCCATTCAAATCTTTTTTATAATTATACTCCGAAAATTCATTTTCAACATCGCTAGTCAGTAAAAAATTATATTTGTTTGCTATAAAATCTATCCTTTCAATATTTTCCGATTTATAATAAATATCTTTAGTATTAAAATTATGAAACTCATTCCCTCCCTCGAACTTCAATTTATTTGGATTATAATATATTATTTTATTACCAACAATACTGTTATATCCAATTTTTGAAATAAAATTAGTCCAATCATTATTTTTCACAATCACTAATTGAATATTCTGTTGAAGATCTTCAATTCCATATTTTTCATTATTAACAACAACTTTTAATTCCTGCTTATTATAAAAATATCCGGTTTGGCCTTTATTTATCTTCTCAGCATCAATATTCACTTTCGACTCATTAATCATAAATCTTTTAGTAAATACTAAATTTTCGGGATTGTTATCTTTATATACTTTAATAATATAATTACCAGAGATTAAGAATTCTATATCATTATTTGGCAATTTGAACGAATAATGAACATAGTTCACAGTTGTGTTATATGAATAATTGTAATTATATATTTCATTCTCTGAAAAACCATTTATATATTCATTCATATATAACTCAGATTCTTCCCAATTCGAATTACAATGTATTATTGTATAAAAATATGTATTAGCATCAGAAGTAATTTCATCAAAACAAACAGTAAGTTTTTCATTACTATTTAACTCAATAACAGGAAGGTTTAGTTTATTTCCTTCTTTGTATGCTAAAACAGTTTTAATCTTTTTTTCATAAATTCTATCTCTAAGAAATTCTTGAGCATAGGAAATATAATAAAATGTGCATAAAAAAAACATTATACTAATTCTTTTCATAATTTATAATTAATAATAAATTTCATAACAAACTAATATACAAATAAATAATAATTTCAACTTACTTAGAAACAACAAATAAAATTAAAATATATAACTTTTTCTAAAAACAACAAATCAATATTATTAAATTTGAGCTTTAAATTGAATTTATTTATTTTATAAATTGCAATTTAAAAATATTATTAAAATCTAAACGAAACATTATGAGAAGAATTTTTACAACATTATTATTTGTGTTTCTTTCAAGCATATTATTTGCAAATCCTGTAAGTAAAGAAGAAGCACAAAAGATAGCAGAAAAGGTTTATGCACATTATTCTTTCGGTAAAATATCCGATTTTTCTGTTATTGATATTTATGAAAATAAATATAACGAAAAAACAAGTTACTATACTTTTTCATTTAAACCTCACGGTTTTGTAATGATTTCGGCCGACGATGCTGCTTTTCCGGTACTTGGATATTCAATAAAGAATAATGCAACAAAAGAAATTACTAATCCAACTATTAAATCTTGGTTTAATAAATATAACAAAGAAATAGAAGAATCAATTAAAAGCAAGAATAAGAGCGCTTTGCAAATGTGGGATAACATAAGAAATAATAATTTCCCAAAAAACAGCAAAGTCGTAGAATATCTACTTACTACAGAATGGAATCAATCTCCGGGTTATAACGATTATGCACCTACAGGAAACCCAATAGGATGTGTTGCAACAGCAACATCACAAATTATGAATTATCATGAGTGGCCGGCTCAAGGACAAGGATGGCATCAATACACTCCAACCGATAATCCTCAGTATGGAATGCAATATGCCGATTTTACCGACACTTACGACTGGGCAAATATGCCTGATAAATTAAGCGTATCTAGCACATCTACTGAAGTTGATGCTGTAGCGACTTTATGTTATAATGTAGCAGTATCGGTAGATATGAATTTCGACCCAAGTGGCTCCGGAGCTCAAAGTCAAGATGTAATGTTGGCTCTTGCCAGTTATTTTAAATACGATAAATCAAGTCTTCAATATATAAAATTTGATACTACTGATGTAGCCGGATGGTTGACACAAATAAAGAATGAAATAGACAACGGCCGACCTGTATATTACGATGGAGGAAGTGAAAGTAGTGGTGGACACGCTTTTATATGCGATGGCTATAATGCATCTGACGAACTTCATATGAACTGGGGCTGGGGAGGTGCTTATAATGGTTATTTCCTAGCAACCGACATGACACCTGGTTCAGCTTCTTTTAATGAATATAATTATGCTATTATTGGTATTAAACCAGCAACAACCGAACAGGATATATTATGGACTAAACAAACCAGTAGCTTTGAAGGAGATACGAAAGGAGTGCAATATATTTCTGCAGTAAACAACAGAGTTGCATGGGCAGTTGCATACGACGGAGCAGGTGGTAGTGCTAAATTAAAAGATTATACCCGAACCATTAATGGAGGAGCAACTTGGCAAGCAGGAACTATTAATGCAGAAAATACAACAAACTACGCTGCATCAATGATTTGTGCTATTAATGAAGATACTGCCTGGGTTCCATTATTCGGACCAAGTGGCGGAGGAAAAATTGTTAGAACAACAGACGGAGGTACTACTTGGGAACATCAAGCCTCAGCAGAATTCTCTTCACCTAATGGTTTCCCAAATGTAATTCATTTCTGGGATGCCAATAATGGATTTTGTCAAGGCGATCCAAATGGTGGATATTTCGAACTATATACTACAAATGATGGAGGTGATAACTGGACACGCGTACCGGAAGCTAATATTCCTCCAAACCAATCGGGAGAATATGGAACAGTAGGATATTATGCTGTTTATGGCGATATTATTTGGTATGCAACAAACAAAGGAAGAATTTACAAATCAATTGACAAAGGACTCAACTGGGTAGTATTTGATACTCCAATAACAGATGCAAGCTTTGAATTATCGTTTAAAAACGAAAATATTGGAATTATACAATCCCGTGGAGAAGGCGCTAAAACATCTTATATAACAAACGATGGAGGCGAAACATGGACAGATTTAAATCCTACAGGTAATTTTTACGAAGCAAGTTTTGCATTTGTTCCGGGAGCTGATTTATTAATTTCTACTGGTTCAGATTATTCTACACCAATGATGGGCGTTTCGTATAGTACAGATAATGGCGCTACTTTTACCGAATATGCCGAACTTTATAAAAGTCATCAATTTACTGCTTTAGGAACTGCAGGCGAAAATGCCATTTGGGCAGGAAGTTTTAGTTCCGGTCCTTACGATGGTGGAATGTGGCACTATGGAAACATAGCTTCAACAGCTGACTTCTCTGTTAATGAATCTAGATTTTGTGTTAACGACGAATCTGTTATAATTTCAGATGAATCAACCGGATTTCCTGACTCTTGGAACTGGAACTTTGGCGAAGGGGCTTCTCCAGCAACAGCAACAGGACAAGGACCTCATACAATAATGTATACAACATCTGGAGAAAAAGATATTTCCTTAACAATAACAAAAGGAACAGATGATAATGAGATTATTCATAAGAATATTGTAGCTATTAATGGCTCAGTTCCTAATGATGCCGAAACAATTGCCGGAGAAACAAATGTTTATTTAACTCAATCATATACATATTCTGTTGCTCCTCAAGAAAACGTTTCTTTTATATGGGATATTCCACCTGTATGGTCAGGAAATAATTCAGAAACTGATACAATAAGTATTACTTTTGGGGGCTCATCATACACAGGAACTATCTCTGTTACTCCTCAAAATGCTTGTGGAGATGGTGCTTCAAGCTCACTTGAAATTACTGCATCTAGGTCCACTGGATTTAATAAAATTGAAAATGATAACTCGTTTTCAGTATATCCAAATCCTGCTAAAGAATTTATTAATATTTCAGATATCGGAAATTCAGAAATTTATATTTATAATTCTCAAGGAACTTTAATTAAATACTTTAACTTAATTGAACAATCTCCTATTAACATTTCTGACCTTAAAAACGGAATATATATTTTAAAAGCAAGTAACAATAAAGAAGAATACACTAAAACATTCAGTGTTATAAAATAAGATTTATTATATGAATTAAAAACCCGGCATAGAATATTCTATGCCGGGTTTTTATATTTTTGATCACAAATTAAAATACTGAATTCCTAAATAATAAACACGTTTAATATTTACTCTTTTGAATAAATATTTATTCCATATGGATTTTGAATGTGTTCTTTAAGTAATTTAATTTCTATATCCTGCGATTCTAATTCTGCCTTAATAATATCGCCTGTAGAAATCATACCTACTAAATTATTTTCTGTATCAAATATTGGAATATGTCTAATTCTTTTGTTGGTCATAACATTTCGCAAATACTCAGAATTATCATCTTCTTTTCCAATAATTAAATTATCAATAGTAGTCATTAAATCTATCACAGTTATTTCTCTTAACAACAATTCTTTATTATTATAACATTTATATAAGATGTCTTTTTCAGTAATAATTCCTGTTACTTTATTCTTATCGTTAAAAACAATTAATGAACCTATTTTCTTATTATCTAACTTAGTAACTGCATCGAAAGCCGACAAATTTTCATTAATTGAAAATATCTTGGCATTACCTTTTTTAATTTTTGTTTCTAATATTTCTTTTGCTATCATAACATAAATATTTAATTATATATACTAACTAAAAAATATGATTCTGCTATTTTTCTTGTAAGAAATTATCAATACCAATAGCAGCTTTATGTCCATTAGCAATTCCATGAATTACATCAGGTCCTTGAATTATATCACCACCAACAAAGAACCATTTAGCTCCGGATTGGAAATTACTATCTACTTTAATTTTTCCTCTTGGTCCAAATTCTAATTCCGATTTTATTTCTTCCGATATATAATCTAAATCCATTCCCTGTCCTATTGATTCAACTACCATATCTCCTTCGAAAAATTTCTTATCATTTTCGTCGAATTTCGGATTAAATCTTCCTTCTTCGTCGAAAACAGATAAACATTTAACAACATGTAAACCCTTTATTTTTCCGTCTTTTATTTCTATTTCTTTTGGACCCCATCCCGGATCAATAGTAACATTTTCTTCTCTTCCTTCAACAATTTCTTCTCTATCGGCAGGCATAATATCTTCCGATTCTAAAGAAGTAGTTATAATACTTACTTTTCCATATTTCTGATTTTGTAATCGAGCAAGCGAACGAGTAATATCTAATGCAACATTACCACCACCAATAACAATTATCTTCTCGGCTACATGAATTTCTTTACCATCGGTAATTTTATTCAATAATTCAATAGCTTGATATACATTCTCATGTTCTGTACCCGGAATTCGAGTACTTCTTCCAAGATGCAATCCTGTTGCTGTGAATACTGCATCAAAATCGTCTCTTAATTTATCGAAACTAATATCCTTTCCTACTTTAGTGTTATACTGTATCTCAACACCAAGAGAAAAAATGTAATTTATATCTTTATCGAGTTGGTCGTAAGGCAGACGATACTCAGGAATACCATATCTCATCATACCACCTGATTGAGCAAATTGTTCAAATATTTTAACTGAATAGCCCATTAAAGCTAAATAGTGAGCAGCAGAAAGTCCGGCAGGTCCTGAACCAATAATTGCTATCTTCTTATTATTATTCTCAATACCATCGGTTTGTAGAACTCTTTTGTAATCTTCCGATTCTACTTGATCGGCAATATATCGTTTTAGCCAACGAATTGATAATGGCTCTCCTCTATGTCCAACCGAGCAGACTGTTTCGCATTTATGAGTACAAATTCTACCACAAATTTCAGGTAGAGGATTTGTATCATATAATATTTTAAATCCTTCTTCAATATTATCTTCTCTAACAGCTTTAATATATTCAGGAATACCCATATGAGCAGGACAAGTGGCAACACATATACCACATTCTACACAACGATCTGCTTCTTTTTGAGCTTGTTCTTTTGAATATCCTTGTATAATTTCTATAAATGATTTATCGCGTTCTTCAGGCTCAAGCTCTTCCATTACTTCTCTCTTAAGACCAAAGAATTCGTAATTTCCTTCAGGTTTCTTCCATCCCTTTTCTTCTTTATCCCATTTCTTTTTATCTATTCCGGGAATAAATCTAAACTCGTCAGCATCTTCACTAATCCATTTATATTCGTTAGATAATGTAAGAGAACCTGTTGTACAAACATCCACACATAATGCACACCAGCAACATCTTCCGTAATCAATTCTTGGTCTTAATCCGCTATCACCATCTTTTGTCTCTATTCCATCAACAGGAACCAAATCAATAGCAGCATTGGGACAAATATCTTCACAAGTTCCACAACCAATACATTCATCAATATCATTTTTATGAAATCCTCGATATCTTTCAGCTCCGGGTCTTTCATTTAATGGATCTTTAACAGTAACCGGCTCTTTAGTAACATTTTTCCATGCTGTGAATGGTGTCAATATATCTTTTAAACTCATAATTTTATTTATTGTTTACTATTGTCTATTTACTATTTTGATGTACAAATATTTTTGTTCTTTTTATTAACTCTTCTTTTGTCATTACTTTTCAATATAAAATAGTCAATAATAAATTATCAATTAAACTATCTTTCAATTTCTGGCGGACAAGTTTGCAATGAAACCATTATAGAATGGACATCTGCAATATTTGCATTAATCAGCATTTTTTCTAAAAGAGAAACGGCGTGAGTATAACTTGGTCCTCTCAAATTTACTCTTCTTGGATATTTCGATCCGTCAGATACCATATACATACCAAACTCTCCTCTCGATGATTCAGAACGTTGATAAGTTTCACCTTTTGGAATTTCCCAATGCAATACATTAGGTGTTTCAGCTCTCAAATCTCCTTTTTTCGGCATCTTCGCTAATATCTGTCTAATCAAATCAACAGTCATTATTAAATCGTGCTTTCTAACCTGACTTCTTGTATAAATATCAGAATCGGTAGCTGTATATGGGTCAAAATCTAATTCGCTATATTTTAAATAAGGATAATCTTTTCTAACATCTCTTTTAAAACCTGCAGCTCTAGCATTCGGACCAACAATTCCATATTGATTTACCCAAGAAGGATCGATAATACCAACTCCTACAGTTCGCTTTTTAAATATTGAATTCGTAAAAATAAGGTCTTCAATTTTTACAATAAATTCATCAATCTCTTTCAGGTTTTCTTCCATTCGTTCTTTAAAACCATCAGGTAAGTATCCTCTAACTCCACCGGGAATTATAAACATATGGTAAACACGACCTCCTGTAAGTTCTTCGAATCTATCAAGAATTAAATCGCGTAAGTACATACCCCATTGTCCGCCAAGACCAAGCGAGAGTGTAGATGCTTGTCCGGGAACTGTACGTAAAAGCATCTGTAATCTTGCCATCTCAAGCACTAAAGTCCTTAACCACAAGGCAATTTCAGGCACTTTAACACCGGCTAAGTCTTCAATACATGATGCCAAGACATATTCATTTGAATCTGCTTCCGGAACACACATTCTAATACAAATAGGAAAACATTTAATATATATTCTCCTTTCCATTAATTTCTCAAATCCTCTATGCAAATATCCTACGTGGGTTTTTGCATCAACAACTTCGTCGCCACTAAGAGTTAATTCCAAAGACATATTACCAGTTACTCCCGGATGATTAGGTCCTTGCCAAATTTTTGTAAATTTCTGCGACGATAAATCAATAATGGCTTTGCCATTTTTATCCATTTCCGGATATTTTGATCTATCAGCTTGCCAATTAATTAGCTTATTATTTTTCTTCATCGGGATATAACTTTTTTTTCATATGTTCAGCAGGATCATTAGAATCTCTTCCTTCTCTTGGAAAAAATGTTTCTTCAGCATATTTTAGAGTATCAAAATCTCTTCTATATGGAGGAATATCATCCCATCCTTCGAGAATAAATGGCTCATCCACTCGTGGACTACCTGGAAAATCGATTCCAAACATTTCTTTTAATTCTCTTTGATAAGTAGCAACATGCTTCCAAAGATGATGTGCAGAATCCATAGTTGCATTATCTCTATCGAGAAAAACTCTAATACTAATATCAATCTTCTTATCAGGATTATTTAAAATATATGTTAATTGAAATTTTCCATCTTCGATCCAATCTACAGCCGTTAACAATACAAGATGTGAAAAACCTTCAATATTCTTCAGATGAGTAATTACCGAAATTGCTTGCTCTTTCTTACAAGTAAGAAAATTCAAGTTATCTCTTTGTTTTACAACATCCGATATTTCAAATATTGTTTCTAATTTATTTATTATTTTTTGCATGATATTGGTGCTATATATCTGTTTATCTGTTTATTTACTTATCTGTTCTGTTTATTTGTTTATTTGTTTATTTGTTTATTTGTTTATCTGTTTATTTGTTTATTTGTTTATTTGTTTATTTACTTATCTGTTTATTTGCTTATTTGCTTATCCGTTTATCTGCTTATCTGCTTATTTGTTTATTTGTTTATCTGTTTATTTGTTTATTCAAATCACCAAATTATCAAATAAACAAATCCCCAATTTTTCAAATTCTCATTTTTTAACTCTTTTTAATTGTGTTTCTTTAAGTTTATTAAGTTTATTTCCTATTTCTTCTATTATTGGTCTTTGATTATTTATCACTTCTTCATTAATATATTCTAAATCATTTGCAACAATAAGTTGATTAAGAATTTCTAATAAACTTCCGAAAGATATTTCAGTAAATCTTGCTTGCTCTACACCTGATTTTCTAGAACTCCCTTCGGCTATATTTGATGAAACAGAAATAGCTGCTCGTCTGATTTGAGATGTTAATCCATATTTTTCGCTATCAGGAAACTTTCTACTTATTTGATAAATATCCTTGGTTAGCTTTCGGGCTAAATTCCAAACATCAAGTTTTTCAAATGAATAAAGTCTCATATCTTTTAAATTTAATTGTTTCTCTGTTTATTTGTTTATTTGTTTATTTGTTTATTTGTTTATTTGTTTATTTGTTTATTTGTTTATTTGTTTATCTGTTTATCCAAATTATCAAATAAACAAATCCTCAATTTTTCAAATTACCAATTATAATCCGGCATATTCCAATCTTTAATTATTTTTTTCTGATTAGCTTTATACCAGTCGAATTTTTCGGCATACTCATTTGCTCCTTCGGCTCTTCCGTCTTTTATTCTTTCTTTAAGTTTATTAAATCCGGCCAAGAGAGCTTCGGGTCGAGGCATACAACCGGCTACATACACATCTACCGGAATATAATAATCGACTCTATTGATAGTGTTATAACTATCGTAATACATTCCTCCATTAATAGTACAACTACCAAGAGCTAGAACGTATTTAGGGCTTTGCATTTGTTCATACGAACGAATAACCCTCTTTAAGGTTTTTACAGACAAGTATCCCGAAATAATAATTACAGAAGATTGTCTTGGAGTAGGTCTCATTTGAATACCAAAACGAAATGCATCGAACCTAGGTGTCATTAAAGGAGGGATCTCAATACTCCCACAACCTGTTCCAAAACCAAGAACCCAAAGGGATTCTGCTCTAGCCCAATTTAAAAATTTTTCAACTACTTTGTTTTTTGGATCTTTAACTTGTGGTCTTTGGTCGCAAAAATAATCGTTTAAAGGATCTATCTCGAATTTTACTCCATCAGGACCTTCAACAATTCTTTTTTTATTTTCCTCAGCAAGAAATTTATCCTTTTTATTATTTGAATTATTATTAATGTCAGACATTTTTAAACTTTTTTGTTCTTCTTAAATAAAAATAATTATTGCTAAAATACCTATCACTAAAGGAATTTTCAAAAACCATACTACTGATTGCTCTATTCTAAATCTAGGGAACACAAGACCAACAAAAACAGACCAGAAATAAATCAAAAATGTTTTTACAATAAGTTCTATCCAATTAGTTGCTCCTCCAAAAAATAAATTCATAAACAAAACTGCTTCAATTACATGTAAAATAGCATTATTTGTTCTTAAAACACCTAAAAAAGATGAATGATATTCTGTTGGAGGACCAATTGGAATTTCGTTCGGAGCTGTAACAAGATTAAAAGGTGAGTGCCCGAATGCCCCTAATAACGAAAGCATAGCGGCTGCAGTTGCTAAAGGATTAGTAAATAAAGTCCAATTAAGTATTCCTCCTTGCTGAGCTGCAACAATTTCGCTTATAGAAAGAGTATGATATTGAATAGCTATTGATATAACAGCAAGAGTCATTGGGACTTCTATTGTAGTAAATTGTCCTAAACCTCTACTAATACCAATTACAGAGTTTGGATGTCCTCCGTCTCCGGCTCCAAGAGCCATTCCCAGCATTCCCAAAAACTGAAGATACAAAATTAATACCAAATCGCCCGACCATGAGAAATTACTAAAATTTTCTGACCCAAAAATCAATGGGATAAACAAAAACATACCAATTCCCCCTCCAAGACGAAAAATAGGTCCCAGATAAAACATAATACCGTGAGTTATTGATGTACGTTTTGTATATAATTTTATCAAATCAATCCATGGTTGATAAAATGGGATTCCATATCGACCTGCAACACGTGCAGTAATTTTTCGCATTATAGTTCCCATTAACAAACCCCAATTAAGGACTATAAACAAACCTAAAAGGGTATATAATAACTTAATAATAATGTGATTCATAATTAGTTATAATTATTATTTTTTAAAAAATTACTAAATATACAATTAATATATATAATATAATATGCAATACATAAGTCTGTCCGTTCCCAGAATATATTCTTCTAACAAATCCTGAAATATCGTAAATAAGATTAGACATCCAATTCCAAAAACCAGTAATATAAGGAGCAATAATAAATCCAAGTGCTTTATTATATCCGGCATATAAATTATGTGCCATATGTGTAGTTTCGGGTTTAAATGGTCTTTCAGCAGCATAGACAATATTAAACTGTTTTACTTTTTGTGCTTTAGCATTAGTAATTAACAACCAAGCTAAAAGTATTACAAACATTACACCAACAATTATCATAACCCAATGACCATCCCAATATCCATAAGCAGTGCTAGCCATTGTTCCTTCCCATGTTAAAGCTCCTGTTGGGAAATAAGCAGTTAAATAATTTCCTAATGGTTTTAAGATAAGTTCTGGTTTAGCCGATATTATCATTATTATAAATAAGAGTAGATATACAGGTATCAATAGCCAAATAGATATTTCTTTTACATTGCGATGTTCATCTTTAAGTTGACCAAGAAAAATAGAATAAATTAATCTAAAAAGATATAAGAAAGCAACAATCCCGGAAAATAAGACTACTATACCTTGGAAATAATATCCTTCTGAGATAATAGCATTATAAAACAACCATTTTCCTGCAAATCCTACTAATGGAGGCACTCCAGCTAAAGTAATAATAGCAATTAATACAGCAATAAACGAGAAAGGCATTCTTTTTATTAATCCACCCATTTTATACATCATAGGTGTTCCTAATTTTAATGCTATACCTCCAATAACTAAGAATAAAACTCCTTTATATAAGAAGTGAGTTATTGTATAAAACAATCCTGCTGTCCATCCAAGATGCGACATCATAGCAAGACCAAATACAATATATCCTAATTGCCCTATACTAGACCATGCCAATAATCTTTTTGCACTTTCTTGAAATGATGCTGCTACGTTCCCAATTAAAGCTGAGAGAGCACCAATCCAACCAAGAACAAATAATACATTTTTAGCATAACTTGCTTCTGCCCCCATTCCAAGAAGAACCAAAATTATTCCAAACACTCCGGCTTTCAGCAAAATTGCTGATGCCATAAAATGAATATCTGCAACAGCTTCACCATGTGCTCCGGGTAACCATATATGTAATCCGAATGATGCTGTTTTTGTCATAAATCCTAACAATATTAACGAGTATGCTAAAGTTGGATAAACAGTAATACCTGTTAAAGCTTGCAAATCGACATTACCGAAACTGGCAAAGGCTAAGGCAAAACCAAACATCATTGTATAAGAACCTCCTAAAGAAAACATTAAATAACTATATCCATGAGGGCGTGATTTCTTTCCTCTAATAAGTAGAAAATATGAGCCAATGGTCATTAATTCCCATCCATATAATATTTCGAATAGATTTGTAGCTGTTATCAGCATAGCCAAACCAGCAAACATAGCTAATGCCATTGGATAAAATCCGATTCTTTTCCCTTTGTAATAATATCCGGAGAATAATGTTATTACTGCTCCACCAAGAAATATTCCCAAGAAAATCTGACGCAATAAGTCGCCTTCAACACTTGGATATAAATATATTATATATGCAATTACTCCCGCTATTGAAATAGTGTTCTTTGTCCATGCCGGTAAAAACTCTAATAAAGCAATAACTACAATAAATAATAAAGGAATATAATTTATTGCATTAGCAGCTTCAACAAATGTACCTGTAAAATATCCAAAAGCATAAACTGCAACACCAAATATTACGGTTGGAATAATTTTATTTAAACTAACTTTAAAATCCGACAAGTTAGTATTATCAAGTTTAAGAGCATCGCTAAACCATCGTAATAAATATATACCTTCTATAAACGAGCCAACAAGAATTAAAGTCATCCATGTATATTGTCCGGATGCAGATAATTGCATTATTAACTCCCATTTTCCAAAGAAACCAGGAAATGGAGGAAATCCTAATAAGGCAAAAATAAAGGTGCCAAACAAAACCATTAGAATAGGTTTCTTACGAAGATTCGACCAATTTTTTATATTTTCTTCCTTAACTATTCCCGACAACCAGAACAAACCGGCTTTTGCTAAATAATGACTAATAAGAATTGCAAATGCAATAAATGTTAATTTTTCGCCTAAATATGGGGATAAGCCAAGAATTGTTATTAATAATCCCATTTGCCCAATTGAAGAATATCCAAGTAAACGATTTGCATTTGATTGCTTCAATCCGATTAAGTTTGAACCTATAAATGTAATAATTCCTAAAATTGAGATTATTTGAAATAAATTCTCGGGAACCATAGGTAATAATTTATACAACACAAAAAACACTGCAGAAGCCGACCCTGCAGAAATAATTGCAGAAAAGCCCGGCTTAACACTTTGGTAAACATCTAATGCCCAACCATTAGCCGGAAAAGATTTTAATTCTAGAAGTATTGCAATTAATACTAAAAATACTGCAACAGCACCACCTTTTGTAAGTAATGCATTTGAATTTATTATATCATTTATATTTAATGATCCTGTAAAATAATATATAAATATAATTCCTATTAATAACAAGCCTGATATTACTCCAGTTGCCAACATATATTTAAAACCAGAAGAAATTGAGTTTTTATTTTTATGTAAAACTATTAATCCTGCAGTAGCAATACTTTGAACTTCTAGAAAAACATATAAGTTAAATATATCTTGAGTAAGAATAATTACATTTAATCCCATAATAAAAACAAGAAAAACAATAATTACATTTTTCCCTTGTTTAACAAGAGTATTAAATAAATATATTCCTCCTAACAAGCCTATAATATTAACAAGCGATGTAAAAAAGGCTTCGTAAATACCCATTCTCAGACTAATAGAATATGGAGGTTTAAAACCGGCAGTGAAAATTTGGGCAGTATCGACATTTCCAAAATACAAGGCATAAGCCCATTGTGTAGAAATAACTGTAATTGCCGCAATAGCAATCAACATTAATACTGCTAATACTTTTTTAGGAAGATTTCCCAAAAATCCAAGTGCAAAAGCACTTCCGAGGGATATTGTAATTATATGTATTGGTGAAAGCATGCCTATATTATTTATTATTTACTATTTATTATTTACTGTTATAAGTAACAGCACTCGATTTTATACTATTTAATAATCAATTACCATTTTAAATCGCTATAATCTTTTATATCTAATGATTTTCTCTCTTTATATAACTTAAGAACATATGTTAACATAAGTGCTGTTACACCAAGACCAATTACTATAGCTGTTAAAACTAATGCCTGAGGAACAGGATCTACAATTTGATTTGCTGCATCCTTAACATCAACTGCTTTATCGAGTATTGGTGCAGTTCTGTTACGGATATACCCAATACTTACCATTACAATATGAATCCCTGTATCGAAAAGAGTAAATCCAATTACAATTTTTATAAGATTTTTTTGTGTAAGAATTGCATAAATTCCTAATAATAATAGAAGAAACCCAGTTACTATGCTTATATTTTCAATATTCAAATAATCCATTTTATTATTTTTCTTTTTGTGTTTCGTTTAAAGTACCAACAATACTAGATAATTCGGCTCCTACTTTTAATCCAATAAAAACATAGATAATAGGAATTGATCCTGCACTAAGTAGTTTTCCAAAAGTTCCTAGTTCCAATATTCTATTGTCGAGAAAACCTCCGGCAAAAACTATCCCAAGTATTCCAATAAGCACAAATGATAATCCTGATATAGATTCAATAAAAGATACAAGACGATGATTAAATTCCATATTCGGATTCGCTAAGAACATCAATGTAACTCCTGATGCAATTATAGCTCCACCCTGAAATCCTCCCCCGGGTGTAAGGTGCCCGTTTATAAATATATATGCCCCAAAAAGAAAAATTACAGGGACTAATATTTTACTGGCAGTTTGCAATATTTCGCTTGTTTCGCGCAAATTTTGTTTTCGAGCATTTTCGTCTTTCTCTTCTTTCGAAAGTTTTAGAAAAAATCCAATAATTGCAGCAGTTAAAAATAATATAACAACCTCGCCCAAAGTATCAAAACCTCTATAGCTTACAACTATTGATGTTACAATGTTTGCAGCTCCAACTTCAGTTGGCCCATTATTAACATAATACGAACCTAATTTTGATAATTCTGTGCTTCCATTAAAAGACAATATCAGATTTAAAAAAATTGCTGAAAAAGCAATAAGAATTATGAGTATAAAACCTTTTTTAAGCATTATTCTTACGTATTTTATTTAGTACATAGAAAAAAATTACAGTTGACAAACCACTTCCTATAGCGGCTTCTGTCATTGCTACATCAGGAGCAGCTAATAAAAGATACATTATTGATGCAGACAAACTAACAACTCCTGCAGCAATAATAGCTACAACAATTTTTTTTTGATATATTGCAATTATTGCCATCAATAATATCAATATCCCTAATAAACCGGCAATGATTATGTATATATTAGTCATGTTATTTATAATTACAGATTATTTTTTTCATTCTCGTCAGGAACAATATTTAAGTTTTTATTATCAAGCTTATCAACCACAGTAATTTTTGTAAGCGGCACACCAATATAGTGAGCTGCCCGAGCAAGAACATGAGACGAAACAGGATTAGTAATTAGCACAAATATCATCAACATTACTAACCTTCCCCACCATTCGGGCATGATAATTAATATCCCAAGTAAGGTTAAAAGAGTTCCAAGAGTTGTTGCCTTAGTTCCTGTTTGAATTCTATTATATATATCAGGCATTCTTACAAGACCTAATGCGCCAAGAAACAAAAATATCGAACCTATTAATGTTATTATTGCCCCTATTATATCAACTAAATTTTCCATAAATCTTATTTTTATAATCCTTTTTCGAAATATCTTGCAATAATTATTACTGAAAGAAAACTTAATAAAGCATAAACCAATGCAACATCGAGATAAATTATTCTACCCGACATAAATGAAATCATCACAATCAATGCTATCGAAATAATAGTAAGCACATCGAAAGAAATAATCCTATCGATAGTAGTACTCCCTTTAACAAATCGTACCACTGATAAAACAACAGCTAATCCTATAAAGATTAGAGAAATATATAATAAAATATTAACCATAAATTACCTCCAGATATTTTTCAAATTTTTGAACTATTTGTTTAGTAGCTTCATTAATATCATCACTTTCTACATCAATCCAATGAATAAATAATCTATCTTCAATCATTTCAATTGTCAATGTTCCGGGTGTTAATGTTATTGAATTGGCAAGAATTAATCTCCCCATCTTAGATTTTAATTTTGTTTTTACTTCAATAATGCCGGGATTAATTGGTAACGAAGGAGTAAGAACTCTTCTTGCTACATCGAAATTTGATTTTATTAGCTCAGCAATAAAAACAAAAACATAAATAATAGAAAACAATAATGCTTTAGGAGTTAATTTTAAATCATTAAAAATATTGCATTTATTACAAAATACTAATGAGATAAATAGCGAGAGAATTACTCCTAATACTATATTTTCAATATCAAACGCCTCATAATTTAGCAGTACCCATACCGCCATTAATACAATAAATGATAATATAAAATTCTTAATAGACATCTTATAATTCTTTTAATTTAACATTTACAAATCTACATATTATTTTATATATATATACAATATTATAACATGTTATATATGATATTTTTTTATAAATTTATGTCTATTATTTTGCAGACAAATGTCTATTTGTTATTTTTGTTTGATAAAGTTACTATTTAATATTTTAATTTTCAACAGCAAATGAATAATATCAAATCAAAAATAAACTGCTTCGAATGTCCTAAGAAAAATACTTGTCTCAAATACTTAACAGATACCGAGATAGAAGATATACAAAAAAACTTAGTTCAAATAAAATTCAAAAAAGGAGAGATTATATCTAAGCAATCTTCATTTATTACACATATTATGTATATCAGAGAAGGTATTGCCAAAGTATATAAAGAAACAAATTCTCAAAACAATTTAATACTAGACATTACTCCTCACGACAATTTAATAGGTTTAACATCTTTGTTTAACGACAATATTGCTCAATTTACCGTTACAGCTCTCCAAGACACTTTTATCTGTGCATTTGATAAAAAATTAATTGAAAATATAGTTTTGGAGAATAAGCTTTTTTCAAAAAAAATCATTAATCTATTAAATTCTGAGTCGCGTTTATTTTTTGATAAGGTGGTAAGCCTTACTCAGAAACAGATGAATGGAAGAGTAGCTGACGCATTAATTTGTCTTTCCGAAAGAATTTTTAATAGTTTATGTTTTGACATGATTCTTTCTCGCAAAGATCTTGCTGAATACACAGGAATGTCGACAATGAGCATTGTACGAACCATACAAAAGCTAAAAAAAGAAGGAATAATAAACGATGAAAAAGGGAAAACAGAAATATTAAAAATGGATGTGTTAAAGCAGATAAGTAAAAATGGTTAAGAAATACTAAATATCTAAAAAAACATTAATTATATGTCAAAAGTAATAAAGATTCGCAGAGGAAAAAATATAAATCTTCAGGGGAAAGCTGAAAAAATTATGATAAAGGCTAAGGTTTCTGAGACATATGCTGTTAAACCTATCGATTTTGTTGGAATAATGCCAAAGCTAGTTATTGAAAAAGGAGATATTATAAAAGCCGGCTCTCCACTATTTTTCGACAAATACCAGCCCGAAGTTAAATTTACCTCACCGGTAAGTGGTGTAATTACTTCAATTAATAGAGGGGAACGTCGTAGGATTTTAGAAATAATTATTAAAGCAGATAAAAATCAGGAATTTATAGAATTCGAAAAAGCAAATCCTAAAACACTTGACAAAGAACAAATAATTAAGAATATTCAAGAAAGTGGATTATGGCCGGCAATAAAACAACGACCATATTCAGTTATCGCCAATGCTAAAGACACACCCAAGGCTATTTTTATCTCGGCTTTCGATTCTGCTCCGCTTGCACCGGATATAGATTTTATTGTTAAAGGTGAAAAGAAAAATTTCCAAACAGGAATTGATGCATTAGCAAAACTTACAAACGGAAAGATTCACCTAAACATCAATGCAGATTATCCGGCAGCCGACACACTTACAAAAGTAAAAGATGTACAAATAAACAAATTTACAGGACCTCATCCATCAGGAAATGTAGGAATACAAATAAATAAAATTTGCCCCATTAATAAAGGAGAAATAATATGGGTAATAAATCCACAAGATGTTATTTCTATCGGAAGACTTTTTATAGAAGGCAAATATAATGCTTCGAAAATTATAGCATTAGCAGGATCGGAAGTTAAATATCCTAAATATTACAAAATAATTAATGGAGCATGCATATCGAACTTGCTAGTAGACAATCTCTTATCTAACAATAACAGGTATATAAGCGGTAATGTTCTAACAGGTACGAAGATTAACAAAAATGGATATCTTGGATATTACGATTCCTTAATCACAGTAATTCCTGAAGGTAATCATTTCGATTTTTTAGGTTGGGCATTACTGGGTTTTAAGAAATATAGTTTTTCGAGAATGTTTTTTTCGTGGCTTATGCCTGACAAAAAATTTAAACTCGACACAAACATAAAAGGAGGGAAAAGAGCTTTTGTAATGTCGGGAGAATACGAAAAATTATTTCCTATGGATATTTACCCTGTTCAATTAATAAAAGCCATTCTTATTAAAGATATCGAACTAATGGAAAAACTCGGAATTTATGAGGTGGCAGAAGAAGATTTCGCACTTTGCGAATTTGCTTGTACATCAAAAACAGATCTACAATCAATTATTCGAAATGGATTAGATTTAATGAGAAAAGAAATGACTTAAATTGCTTGTTAACTTTTATCTATTAGATATTAATTAATAAAATTTCTTTTTCAAAAACAAAAGTCAATAAATAATAACAAAATATACATTTATTAATGAAATCATTAAGAAAATATATTACTAAGATAAAACCCAATTTTGAGAAGGGTGGAAAATTAGAAAAACTTCATTCAAGTTTTGACGCTTTCGAGTCGTTTTTATTTGTTCCTGATACTGTAACATCTAAAGGCTCGCATATTCGCGATGCCAACGATATGAAACGAACAATGAGTGCTGTTATCTTAGCTTTATTACCGGCATTGCTTTTTGGAATATGGAATATTGGATATCAACATGCCCTTTCTATTGGAGAATCGGGTACAATATTAGAACTTTTCTGGTTTGGATTCTTAAAAGTACTTCCTATAATAATTGTTTCATATGTTGTTGGTTTAGGTATCGAATTTACATTTGCACAAGTACGAGGACACGAAGTAAATGAAGGATATTTAGTTTCCGGTATATTAATTCCACTTATTATTCCTGTTGACACTCCTCTTTGGATGGTAGCATTAGCTACAGCATTTGCAGTTATTATTGGCAAAGAAGCATTTGGAGGTACAGGTATGAATATCTTAAATCCGGCACTTACAGCTAGAGCATTTTTATTTTTTGCTTATCCTTCGTATATGTCGGGAAATATGGTTTGGGTTAATGGTTTATTACAAAACAAAAATATTGTGGATGGCTTTTCCGGAGCAACACCATTAGCAGAAATAGCATCAGGAAATATCGATAATATTGCATCTGTAAAAGATATGTTTTTGGGTTTTATTCCGGGCTCAATTGGAGAAACATCAACTTTAGCAATTATCATAGGTGCAATAATATTACTATATACAGGAGTAGCAAGTTGGAGAATTATGTTCTCTGTTATTCTCGGAGGATTAGCAATGGGATATATTTTTAATCTTTTAGCAATAAACCCATACATGGAAATTCCTCCTTATGAACATTTAATAATGGGAGGATTTGCTTTTGGTGCAGTTTTTATGGCTACTGACCCGGTTACATCTGCACAAACCAATACAGGAAAATATATTTACGGTTTTCTTATAGGGATATTAGCAATAATTATCAGGGTATTAAATCCGGCGTATCCTGAAGGTATGATGTTAGCCATTTTATTAATGAATATTTTTGCTCCATTAATAGATCATTACGTTATTGATGCGAATATTAGAAAGAGATTAAGAAGAGCTAAAGCAAATTAAATACTGATTAATTTAATAATTGTTTACAACAAACATTTACTATTCGCTTCATTCTAAAATTATTATTAATATATAAGAAAATTTGAACAAAGAAATGTTAGAATACAAATCATCAAAATATAAAATTATAAACAGATGAAATCATTTAGCAATACCTATATATTTATTTTTTCGACAATAATGGTTATTATAGTAGCTGCATTATTATCAACTGCAGCAATATTTTTACAACCTCTACAAAAGAAAAATATTGAAATAAATAAAAAACAAAATATTCTTTCGTCGATAAATATTGAAAGCACACCCAAAACAGCGAATGAAAAATATTCTAAACATATAATAAATAGCTATGTTATCGATTATAAAGGAAATACAAAAAAAGGAACAGATGCCTTTAAAATAAATTTAAAAAAAGAAATAACAAAAAATATAGAAGACATAAACCTTCCTATTTATGTTGGTTCTGTTGAGAAAAACGAAAAAGTTTATATTATTCCAATTAGAGGAAAGGGTTTGTGGGGTCCAATTTGGGGATACATCTCTTTTAAGAATGATTTTAACACAATATACGGAGCGAATTTCAGTCATAAAAGCGAAACACCCGGACTTGGGGCAGAAATTGCAACGACTAGTTTTCAAGAACAATTTATCGGCAAAAAAATATTCGACAAATCAAACAAATTTATTTCTGTTAGTGTAATGAAAAATGGGACAGCAGACCAAACATCAGAATACGAGGTTGACGGAATATCCGGAGGAACAATAACAAGTAAAGCTGTGCAAAAAATGATTTTTAATATTATTGAAAATTATAAAGCATATTTTAAAGATCAAATTAAACAACAAAAATTATTATCAGAAACTAAAAAATAGAATTATTATATACTTTAAAAATTCATAACTTTTTGAAATATAACTAATCATGAATAAAAAAAAAGAACCACTTTTTTCGAGCAAAAATATTAAATTGCTTACAGAACCCCTAAACAACAGTAATCCTATTACTGTTCAGGTATTAGGAATTTGTTCTGCTTTGGCAGTTACAGTAAAACTAAAACCGGCATTTGTTATGGCCTTATCGGTAATGTTTGTTCTTGCTATTTCTAATGTAATTATCTCGTTACTTAGAAAAACAATACCTCCCCGAATAAGAATTATTGTACAACTTATAGTTATTGCAACTATGGTAATTTTAGTAGATCAATTACTAAAAGCATTTTTATTCGATATTAGTAAACAATTATCGGTATTTGTTGGTCTGATAATTACAAATTGTATAATAATGGGACGATTAGAAGCATTTGCATTATCGAATAAACCATGGACATCTTTTCTCGATGGCATTGGGAACGCTGCCGGATATGGAATAATTTTACTTATTGTTGCATTCTTTAGAGAATTATTAGGTTCAGGAACAATTTGGGGATACAAAGTAATACCGGAAAGTTTTTACAATTTCGGATATCATAACAATGGATTAATGATATTACCTCCAATGGCATTAATTGTATTAGGAATAATAATCTGGGTACAACGCTCGAGAAATAAAAAACTTATTGAAACAAAATAATTACAATTTACTAATTAATAGATAATTATAAATAAATATATGGAAAACCTAATTAACATATTCGTAAAATCGATTTTTATCGATAACATGATATTTGCTTATTTCTTAGGTATGTGTTCATATCTTGCTGTATCGAAAACAGTAAAAACATCAACAGGATTAGGAATTGCGGTTATCTTTGTTTTAGGCTTTACTGTACCGCTAAACTATTTAATCGAGAATTATATATTAAAAGAAGGAGCTTTAGAATGGTTAAATCCAAGATTCGCAGATGTTGATCTTAGCTTTTTAAGCTTTATACTTTTTATTGCAGTAATTGCATCTATGGTTCAATTAGTTGAAATGATAATAGAGAAATTTTCTCCTGCGTTATATTCTTCATTAGGTATATTTTTACCACTAATAGCAGTTAATTGCGCTATTTTAGGAGGTTCGTTATTTATGCAAGAAAGAGCATATAATACTTTAGCCGAAGCAACGGTATTCGGACTTGGTTCCGGTGTAGGATGGTTTCTTGCAATTGTTGGAATTGCTGCTATTCGCGAAAAAATTAAATACTCAAATGTTCCTGACCCGTTAAAAGGACTTGGAATAACATTTATAATCACAGGATTAATGGGTATAGCTTTTATGGGATTTATGGGAATACAGTTTTAATTGTTAACTATTAAAAATTTGTTACATACAACAAAATCATTATTATAATTAAATTACTTAATAATAAAAAATAGCTTGATTAATAAACTAAAGGCTACGAATTAACAAGCAATAGCTTTTTGTAATTGGGAATTAAATTTCAGAAATGACTAACAGCCAAAAGTTAAATTAAAAAACATAAAAGAAATGACCTTATTAACATCACAATTCACTATAATTCTGCTAAGCATTGCTGTGTTTCTAATAATAATATTATCGTTAGTACTAATGTTATTATTTGCTAAAAAGAAACTTACTCCTCAAGGCGAAGTTCAACTTACAATAAACGACGAAACAATAACAGTAAATTCAGGCGAAACAATTTTAAACACATTATCGAATAGAGAAATCTTCTTACCTTCGGCATGTGGTGGCAGTGGAACATGCGGTATGTGTAAATGTCAAGTAATAGAAGGTGGAGGAAGTATACTGCCAACAGAAACAGGTTTCTTTACCCGTAAAGAACAAATGAATTATTGGAGACTTGCTTGTCAAGTGAAAATTCGTGATAATATGACATTAAAAATCCCTAAAGAAATTATGGGAATTAAAAAATGGGAATGCGAAGTTATCTCAAATAATAATGTTGCTACATTTATTAAAGAATTTGTTGTAAAATTACCCGAAGGAGAAACATTAGATTTTAATTCAGGAGGATATGTTCAAATTGATGTTCCGAAAATTAATATTGATTATAAAGATTTTATTATCGACGAAAAATTTAAAAACGAATGGGATAATTTTAATATGTGGAAATTATCGATGAAAAATCCCGAAGAAACATTCAGGGCATACTCTATGGCAAATCATCCTGCCGAAGGAAATATTGTTAAACTAAATATTAGAATTGCCACACCTCCTTGGGATAGAGGTAAAGGAACATTCAAAAACATAAATCCGGGTATATGTTCATCATATATTTTCTCTCGTAAACCAGGCGACAAAGTTACTTTATCGGGTCCATATGGAGAATTTTTTATTAAAGACACTGAAAATGAAATGATATATATAGGTGGTGGAGCGGGAATGGCTCCTCTCCGCTCTCATATTTTCCACTTATTTCATACTTTAAAAACAAATAGAAAAGTTTCTTATTGGTATGGAGCACGTTCAAAACGTGAAATTTTTTATGAAGATGAATTCAGAAAAATCGAGAAAGAATTCCCTAATTTCTCTTTTAATATTTCTCTTTCTGAACCTAAAGAAGAAGATAATTGGAACGGATTAACCGGATTTATTCATCAGGTTGTTTACGATGAATATCTTTGTAAACATAAAGAACCCGAAGAAATAGAATATTATCTTTGTGGCCCTCCAATTATGAACGATGCTGTTCAAGATATGCTCTATAATCTTGGTGTACCCGACGAAATGGTCGATTTCGATGATTTTGGAGGATAAAATATTTTGATTCTCATAAAAACGGATAATTATAATTGTTATCCGTTTTTTATTTCCCCAGATTATACATTACTTTTGCGAAATATTTAATTATTTATTCTCTGTATTATGAACAAAATAAAATTGTTAGTATTTATTATAGCCTTTCTAACAAGCTCATGCCAACGAAACAATATTAAAATACAAGGATTTACACAAGGTACTACGTATAGTATTACCTATATCTCGAACAAAAATATTAATTATAAAGAAAATGTCGAAAATTTACTTGCCAAGTTCGATACTTCTCTTTCTACATATTTGCCAGTTTCCACAATTTCGAGAATTAACTCGAATAAAAGTAATTCTACAGATTTATATTTCAGAACAGTTTTTAATAAATCGCAAGAAATAGCCGAAGAAACAAACGGAGCATTTGACATAACAGTTGCTCCCATAGTTAATGCATGGGGATTTGGCTTTTCTAAGAAATCGGATATCGACAGCTTATTAATCGATAGTCTTTTACAATATGTAGGATATTCAAAAGTTCAAATAATAAACAATAAGCTTATTAAATCTAACAAAAATATTATGATAGATATGAATGCTATTGCTCAGGGATATTCGGTAGATGTGGTTACCGATTTTCTCGACAATAAGGGTATTGATAATTATATTGTAGAAATAGGCGGAGAATTGAAAACAAAAGGGGTTAATTATAAAAAAGAAAAATGGAGAATTGGGCTTGATAAACCTATAGATAATAATAACATTCCGGGAGAAAACCTCCAGGCTATAATTAAATTAGAAAATAAGGCTCTTGCCACTTCAGGTAATTATCGTAAGTTTTATAAGAAAAACGGAATAAAATACTCACACACAATAAATCCGAAAACAGGATATCCGGTAAACCACTCCCTGCTGAGTGCTACGGTAATTGCTGACGATTGTATTTCTGCCGATGCCTATGCAACTTCTTTTATGGTTATTGGCTTAGATAAAAGTCTAGATTTCTTGAAAAAACACTCCGAATTAGAAGCGTATTTTGTTTATAGCGATGCAGAAGGAAATTTAAAAGTACGATATACTAAAGGATTAAAAAACTCGATAATTGAACTAGATTAAACATCTTAGATATTATGAAAAACTAACAACACCCACGAGAACAAGTAGATTTACCATCAATCTTATCTCGCAATTTTCTCTCTTCGTAACTGGCACAAAAAACACCACGTTTAGCCATTTCTTTATTTTTACCAATAGCTGTTTGAACAAAACGTCCGTTCTTTTTTACAATAATTCTAATTCCCATTGCTAATAAAGCAATCAATAATATAGCTACTGTAAGAATAAATATTTCTAAAAACATAATTTCCTAATTTTTCTCAAAGATAATTAATCTAGTTAATAAGTTAAGTTCAATATTTTTATTTTTTCGGATAATTAGTAATTGTACGAATATCTCTATAAACGGGTTTTAACTTTTTGTACATTTTTTCTAAAGTTTTTTGTAAATATCTCTATTTTCGGGTATAGGATTATACACTTCACCAACCCTACACATATTAGCTATTGCGGTCTCGAAATCGGTGTACATTTTTAATCCAACAGCAACAACGGTTGGCTGGGTAGATGTATTTACTCGCCCAAATCGTAAAAAACTTATAATTGATTCGTTGCAATATTGTATAAAGAATAAAGGCTTGATTGTTTTTGCCTATTGTTTAATGCCAAGTTATTTACATATAATATGCACGGCAGAAGGCAAAGTGTCTTTATCTGATGTTTTGCGTGATTTTAAGACATTCTCATCAAAAAATATAATTAGTCAAATAAAAGAAGCGCCCGAGAGCAGAAGATTATTTATATAGTTCTGCAAGAAATTATGTAGAATTAAATAGTTTCCTTGATGTTTTTGTGCTAGATTATAAACCACTAATTCAAAATTGAAAATGATTGTTTTCGATAAAGGCACGGACAACATGTCTGCGCCAACAGGGATGAATGCTAATTTCTTTTTCTCCAACTTCTACGTCTTTAATCTCAAAATAATCAAATATCGCTGTTGGTAATAATAGTCTAATTAAACTATTGAAATGTTCGTTATCTGAAAGCATAAATCTATTGTATTGGTAAACTACAAAGATTCATTTTTTTCTTTTCCCACAACTTTATGAAGTGTCCCGGCAATAGGCGATATTCGGTAAATTATTGGCAGTAAACAACCAATAATAGTGTAATTAAAAAAATTAATTACACCATTATAACTATTGTACAATTAAACAGAAGTATTATAAATTTTCTCTTGTATTTCAACAATATCTTCAGGTGAATTAATATATGCGAAAGCTTTTTGATTTTCGTTGGTGTTATCTAAATAAAAATATCTTTTTCGAACAAGTTTCAGAAATTCTTTTGGAGAATATCTATCGGAGTTTGTTAAGTATTTGTCGAGTTCTTTAAAAATATTTTTATTATAAATAGAATGTAAATGATTGATGTTATTATTTATTCGAGGCAAACACACATTTGCTGTATTACTTTTATAAAATTTTATTTGTTCAAGAATAATATCTCTCGACAAACAAGGCATATCTCCTGCAAAAACAAATATCGAGTCGTTATTAACAGTACTTAAAGCAGCATGAATACCTCCTAAAGGTCCTTTATTTTTTAATTTATCGGGAACAATCTTAAATTGCTTAAAAGACTTAAAATCTTCGGGAGTATCGGTAATAATAATAATTTCGTCGAAAATATCGTTTAATACTTTTAACATTCTCACAATTATTCTTACTCCACTAATTGTAACATTTGCTTTTGATTTTCCTTTAAACCTGATGTTATTTCCACCGGCAAGTATTGCAGCCGAAATTTTATCTTTATCTATAGAAGTTTGCATAAAAAATATTTTAATGAACTAATATTTTCCTACAAATAAATAAAATATTCTAGGAACAAGCTAAATAATGAAAAATATATCACAATGTCAAATCATAAATTACAAGCCTGATTTTCTGTGTGTTACAAGGATACTTTTTCTATTACAAAAAGGATATATGAAAATATGACATAATTAATTGAATAAATACTGATTAATATATTATTAGAACAATTAACTATTTTTTACAAACCAATATCTACAGCTATTTCCTTCATAGCATTAAGAGCTAATTCTGCAAACTCATTAAGGGGGATTCCTATTTTTTCGCATTCGAGAATATTATCGCGACTTACCGATGCAGCAAAAGCTTTCTGTTTCATTCGTTTTGTAACAGATTTTACTTTTACATCTTCAATTTTTTTATTTGGATATACAAGAGCCGTAGCATATATAAGTCCGGTAATAGTTTCTCCTGCCGCCAAGGCATGTTGAAACTCTGTTTCGCGAACTAAACCTGTTGCTTCTTCGTTATGCATCTTAATTGCATCAATAATATCGGCATCAATATTATTTTCTTCAAGAATTTTCACTGCTTCCAGAGCATGTCGTTTTGGGTCGGCATTAGTAATTTCAACATCAATATCGTGCAACAAACCTGCCAAAGCCCACTTATCACAATCTCTATTTAATTTTTTGGCTAATGCTTTCATTACAGCCTCCGAAGAAAGACTATGATATAACATTTTCTCGTTTGTTACATATTTTTTAAGCAATTGTAAAGCATCTTCTCTTTCCATAATTATTTATACTATAAGTTACAAACTATAATATTCGTTAAATTAATGAATATCGATACTATGAAGCAT